>ENA-UOOE01000165-UOOE01000165.1-fermentation-metagenome-genome-assembly--contig:-NODE-165-length-69632-cov-4.373155_pt1 | contig 69632 bp, 62 predicted proteins | sample MGYA00245776_ERZ724021 | MGnify/ENA primary metagenome ERZ724021 (study PRJEB28704, sample SAMN03018321) | fermentation metagenome | biome: anthropogenic terrestrial biome; feature: soil; material... | reverse complement strand
TTTTATTAAATACGTACAAGAAAACGATTTAACTGTTGACGGAGCCATGACGGACCCTAAGGGGGATAGATCGTTGTCACCAAGCAGTCAGGAAGATCCTGATTTATATCTTCGTGTGGTTGAAAGAAGAGAGAATGGAGTAGTAGTAAGGGGTGCCAAGGCTCATCAAACAGGAATATGCAATTCTCACGAGATCCTGGTAATGCCGACAATAGCAATGGGACCTGATGATAAGGATTATGCAATTTCCTTTTCTATTCCTGTTGATGCAGAAGGTGTTTTAATAATTGTAGGAAGGCAGTCATGCGATACAAGGAAACTGGAAGGTTCAAAACTGGATGTGGGTAACAGTCAGTTTGGTGGAATGGAAGGGCTGCTGGTATTTGATGATGTCTTTGTACCAAATGACAGAATATTTTTAAATGGTGAAACAGAATTTGCCGGCATGATTGTGGAAAGGTTTGCTGGATACCACAGGCAAAGCTATGGCGGATGCAAGGTTGGTGTTGGAGATGTGCTTATAGGTGCTGCTGCATTGGCTGCAGAATATAACGGTGTACAGAAAGCATCTCACATTAAAGATAAATTAATTGAAATGACTCATTTGAATGAAACGTTGTACAGTTGCGGAATAGCATGTTCAGCAGAAGGAAGCAAGACAGAGTCAGGAAATTATATAATAGATTTATTACTGGCAAATGTCTGCAAACAAAATATAACCAGGTTTCCTTATGAAATAGCAAGATTAGCCGAAGATATTGCAGGAGGACTTATGGTTACAGCACCTTCAGAAAAAGACTTAAAAGACCCTAAAATAGGAAAATATGTAGAAAAATACTTCCGTGGCATTGAAGGCATATCAGTGGAAGATAGACTTAAGGTTTTGAGGCTTATAGAAAACATAACCCTTGGTACAGCAGCCGTAGGCTATAGGACAGAATCAATGCACGGTGCAGGTTCACCTCAGGCGCAGAGAATAATGATTTCAAGACAAGGTAATATCAGCGGCAAAAAAGAACTGGCAAAGGCAATTGCTAAAATAGAGGATTAATGAAAATTCTTATGAACCTGCAATGATAAATAATAGCTATGATATAATTTTAGTAATCTGTGGTTGCCTTAGTTCTTGTGTTGAACATGAAAATTTGAAATGTCCTAAAAAGTTAATTATAAGTTCAGATAATCATTATACAAAAGCAGCTGAGGCACTTTGTTTCAACAAAAGATAATTTGCATAAATAAAATAACAGCTGAAATATAGTAAGGTTGGAATAATCTAATAAACAAAAAATATATTTCTTGCAATTAAATTTAAAATGAAAAGGAGCACTATTATGATAAGCACGAAAAATGATGTTATAAATATTACTTATCCGAAACCCGATAAAGAATTAACATCAGGTAAATTTAGGGATCTTTTAACTTATATGGGGCCTGGTGTTATCTTGGCAGCGGGTACCATCGGAAATGGAGAAGTTTTCTTTTCTAGTCGTGGTGGCGCAATTTATGGTTATATTTTAATTTGGACATATCTTTTAACAGCGATAATGAAAGGTATTGTAGTTTATACAGGTGCAAAGTATATTACTTTAACTGGTGAACATCCGTTTGCACGTTGGGGGCAAATTATGCCTGGACCTAAGAACTGGCTTGCAATATTTCTTGGAGCAATCGCGCTCATTTCATTCCCGTCATGGGCATCTGGTTTTATGAACGTTTTAGCGCAGTGGGCTAGTTGGGTATTAGGTATTGATATAGCTTATAAGAAAATAATAGCAACAGTATTTGCAGTTATTATATTTGCACTTTTATTCATTGCTTCTTATGATAGAATGGAAAAGATTATTACTGTTATAGTTCTTTCAATGGTTGTATTTTCATTTGTAGCAGTACTAGCAGTAAAGCCAGAGTGGTTAGAAGTAATAAAAGGAATGATCATACCTACTATGCCAGGTAATTATGCTGACTGGATAGTATCTAAATATCCAGATGTTGCATCAAATCCTCCTTTAGTTGAGCTCGCTGCATATTTAGGAGCCCTTGGCGGTGGAACATATGATTATATTGGTTATGTTGGTACACTTCGTGAAAAAAAATGGGGCCTTCTTGGAAACCCAAACTGTGAAAAAATTCAGGCTCAGTTAAGACAATTAGATAAAAACGAAATAATTCCGTTGCCAACAGATGAAGATAGTTTGTACCGTGCAAATTCTTGGTTGAAAGCAACAAAAATAGATGATATGGTATCTTTTATAGGGGTGTTCATAATTGGAACTGTATTTATGGTATTAGGTAATGTTGTTCTTGGAACTAATGGCTTACAGCTAATTCCAAATGATAATGAAATAATTCAACATCAGGCAAATTTCTTTGCAACAATTTCACCAATTTTGGCTATCTTCTATAAGCTCACAATTGGTATTACCTTCTTTGGATCTTTAGTTTCATTAGTTACAACTGTATATCCTTCTACATTCCGTGAAAGTTTTGCACCTAGTTTTCCAGGATTATCAAAAGAAGAAAACTACAATAAGATTCGTATTGCTATAAGTGCATACTCTCTTATTGGTGGATTGATTCTTATTTGGTCAGGATTCTCATATACAAAGGTTGTTTCTTTTGCATCTATAATGGGTGGTGTATTCTCATTAGGTGTTTGGGGATTAGCTATGATTTGGACAGAAAAGAAGGCATTACCAAAAGAATATCATTTTAGCAAGGGAATGAATGTTACTATCTTATTCTTTAGTTTAATTATGCTAATACTTGGTTTATATGCTTTTGCAAAATTTGTTGGTTTGGCATAATTAAAACAAAAATTTACTATAATATTAGTAAAAGATTTAATCAGATGATTAACAAAAAAGGCAAGTTACTACTTGATAACTTGCCCTTTTTTCATCAGTAATTATAATTTTTACAACATATCCTTAAAAATCTGGAGGTTAATTATGAAAAATAGTTTTTATATTATATCTGCTATTTCATGTACTGTTTTAGCCAGCTTATCTTATTCGAGAAAAAATTATATTGGTATGATTATAGCAGTACTAATCTCTTTGTTCTACCTATATAAGTTAATTGTCATTGGAAGACGAGAAAAGAAAGCTGAGATTAACGAAATTAAAATACAACCAGTCAAGAGTTCTAAAAAGAGGGAAGAGATTCATAGTGAGTTATTATTAGCAAGAAATAAAATGAAGATAAACCGTAATAAAATTATTGGTTTTATGATTATGGACATTATAGTTTCTGTTTTTGTATATTTTTTAAATCCTTCTACAGGAATTGCATTTTCTCTTTTGTTATTGCCACTTGGATTTTTGGTGTATCGAAATATGAAAGGAATTCGTCTTATCGAGAATGGGTTGGATTTAAAAAATAATTGAAAATTAATTTTAACCTTTTGCACATGGTTAAAAATTATAAGCAATACAAATAATGAATATATAATTGCTGAAGATGAAAATATGCTTAATTTATTATTGTTGGCTAAAAGGGCAGCTAGAGTGGATACAACAATAATTATCTATGGAGAAACAGGTTCGGGAAAAGAGGTAATAGCTAAGTATATATATAATAATAGCATTCGTAAAGATAAACCATTTATAAAAATAAATTGTGGAGCAATTCCTGAAAATTTAATTGAATCTGAGTTCTTTGGGTATACAGATGGTTCTTTTACTGGAGCCATTAAGGGTGGAAAAGCAGGTATATTCGAAGCTGCTAACAATGGAACATTATTTTTAGATGAAATTGGTGAAATGCCTTTAAATATGCAGGTTAAGCTTTTAAGAACCCTGCAAGATGGTGAAGTTACCAGAATAGGTAGTAATAAACCAATAAAAGTAGATGTAAGAATTATTGCTGCTACTAATCGGAATTTAGAAGAGCATGTTAAGGAGGGAAAGTTTAGAGAGGATTTATATTATCGTTTAAATGTAGTACCACTTAAGCTAATGCCATTAAGGGAAAGAAAATGCAGTATAATACCAACTCTACTTTTGTTAGAAAGAGAAAAAAAATATATATAGTAAATGTTGTTGCATAAATGCAATTAGTTGCAGTTATGCAACAATTTATTTAACGATATATAATTTTTCAAACATTCTACGTTAAAGTTTCATTATTTAATTTTTTACAAATTGTGATAATTTCAAATCAATATCATCTAAAATATAATTTGTTCTTTAAAAATAACGTTTTGGCATAAAATATGCAAAGTATTATGTTAAGTAGAATTAAAGGAAGAAGGTTGGTTAATGGATGCTATAAGAAGTATGTTAGACAATATTGAAATCCCTAAATTTGTTCGTATTCGTCAAAGCTTTGATAATACTAAAATTGAAAATATTGAAGAAGAAGTTAAAAAACAGTTTCAAAAAGAAAAAATTGCAAGCACAATTAAGAAAGGGCAGACAATTGGTGTTACTGTTGGCAGTCGTGGTCTTGCTAACTTAAAAGAAATAGTGAAGTATGTATGTGATAATATAAAGAGTAAAGGTGCTACACCTGTTATACTACCAAGTATGGGAAGTCACGGAGGTGCAGTTGCGGAAGGACAGGCTGCCTTTATAAGGGGACTTGGAGTTACAGAAGAATTTGTGGGTGCAGAAATAAGAGCTGGAATGGAAGTAGTGCAACTTGGAACTACTGATGAAGGTCTACCTGTTTATTATGATAAAATAGCTAGTGAACTAGATGGTATTATAGTTTTAGGCAGAATTAAGGCTCATACAGATTTAGATGGAGATATTGAAAGTGGTCTCTATAAAATGATAGTCATTGGTTTAGGAAATCATAAGGGCGCTCAGGTAATGCATGCCATGGGACTTGATAAAGCAGTTCCAAGACTTAAGTCTATAGCTAGATATACATTAAATCATTCTAATATAATATTTGGAATTGGTCTTTTAGAAAATGCTTATGATGAAACAAGTGAAATAGTATTTTTACCAACATCAGAAATTGCAGATGCTGAAGCAGATTTGCTTACTAAGTCAAAAAAACAATTACCAAGATTTTTGTTCAACGACATTGATATACTTATAGTAGATGAGATAGGAAAAAATATCAGCGGTAACGGCATGGACCCTAATGTTATAGGCAGGGGAATGATTGGCTATAAAAACAAAGAAATCCGTATAAATAAAATTGTAACTTTAGATACATCTGAGGAATCCGGATCAAATGCATTTGGTGTAGGACTATCTGATATTACAACAAAGAGAATTTTCAACAAATTAGAGACAGAGGCTATGTACACAAATGCTATTACTGCTATTGCAATTAATGGTGTAAGAATTCCTATAGCAATGGAAAGCGATAAGCTGGCAATACAACTGGCTATTAGAGCTGTGTGTTCCGAAGAACCAAACAAGCTGAGGATTGCAAGAATAAAAGATACATTGAGTTTAAGTGAAATATATGTTTCTGAAGTACTTGTTGATGAACTTAAAACAAATGAAAATATTGATATAATCGGAGAATTAAAAGAGTTTGAATTTAATGAATCAGGAAATTTATAAAATTAATTTGAAATTTATGGATTAAATATTTTGAATATATAGAAATTATAAACGACAGTGGTTAAATACTGAAGGAGATAATAATGAAAGCAGTTGTATATGAAGGACCGAAAATTTTGACTTATAAAGATGTTGCAGATGTTTATCCAAAAGCTAATGAAGTTAAACTTAAAGTAAGGGCATGTGGAATATGCGGAAGCGATATTCATGGCTACTTAGGAATTACGGGAAGAAGAATTCCACCGGTTATTATGGGGCATGAATTCTCAGGTGAAGTAGTTCAATTAGGTGAGGGCGTGGATAATTTAGCATTGGGTGACAGAGTAGCAGTATATCCAATAGACTTTTGTGGTGAATGTGAAATGTGTAAAAAAGGTGATAATCATTTATGTCTTAATAAAAGGGCTTTCGGTGTATTAGACATTGATGGAGCATTTGCTGAATATATTTGTGTGCCTGCTAAAGTTTGTTTCAAACTTAAAGATAACATTTCTTATGAAGTAGGCAGTATTATGGAACCGTTGGCTGTTGCCTATAGAGCAATAGCACATCTTGGAGATTTAAATGGAAAAGATGTGCTTATAGTAGGTACTGGTACAATTGGTTTGTTGGCATTGGCATGTGTTAAGATACAGAATCCAAATAAAATATTTGTATCTGATTTGAGTGATACACGTTTAGAAATAGCAAAACAAATGGGTGCAGATGTTGTAATTAATCCTTCAAAAAATAATCTCCAAGAAATAATAATGTCTGAAACAAATAATAAAGGTCTTGATGCTGTGGCTGAAGCAGTAGGTGTAGCCTCTACTGTAAAACAAGGAATTGATGTGTTGACATTCGGTGGTTCTGCTGTATGGATTGGTATCAGCTCTAAGATAATAGATGTTGAAATGCAGAAAATTGTTACAAAAGAGTTAACGGTAAAAGGATCTTTCTTATATGGATTTGATGAATTTAAAAAGGTAGTTAATATTTTAAATGAAGGAAAGATGGATATTACACCTTTGTTGAGTCGTCAAATATCATTAGAGGAACTTCCGGAAACTATGAAACAAATGTCAGAAGATCCAGGAAGTCTAATAAAAGTAACAGTGGTTAATAAGAATTAGTTATAAAGGAATTAATTCTTGAAATAAAAATAATTGGAGGAAAAGTAAATGGATTTATTCTCCTTAAAAGGAAAAACGGCAATTGTTGTAGGAGGAAGTAAGGGCTTATGCAAAGGTATTGCAACTGGATTTTCACAAGCGGGTGCTAATGTGGTAATAGCCAGCCGAAAACAAGGCGATTTAGATATTGCTGCTAAGGATATAATGAGCAAGACCGGTGGAGTTGTTAAAGGAATAGCAGCTGACATAACTTCTGTTAATGCTTGTGAAGAGTTAGTAAAAAAAGTGGTTGCTGAATTTGGTCAAGTTGATATATTACTTAATGGAGCTGGACTAAATATCAGAAAACCTATGATTGAATATACTGAAGAAGATTGGGACAAGGTATTAGATGTACAGCTTAAATATGTTTTCTTCATGGGTCAAGCTGTTGCTAAACAGATGATTGAAAAAAATGTTAAAGGAAAAATAATCAATATATGTTCTTTGAATAGTGAATTAGGGCTTAAAAACATGGTAGCTTATGTTGCTGCTAAGGGTGGAGTTAAACAAATGACAAAAGCTATGGCTCATGAGTTAGCACAATATAGTATAAGTGTTAATGCTATTGGACCTGGATATTTTGAAACTGAAATGACTAAGCCTATATTTGAAAACCCTGATAATATAAGAAGATTTAAAGAAAGAATCCCTTTTGGAAGAACTGGATTCCCTGAAGATTTAATAGGTACCGCTATATTCTTAGCTTCACCTGCTTCAGATTACGTTGTTGGACAAACAATTTATGTAGATGGCGGATATTTAATTAACTAAGAAATTATTTGAAAATATAGACATATGTTTATATATCAATAAAATCTTAAAACATAAACATATGTATATATACATAAATATATCAAAAAAGGAGTGTAAGTTATGAAATTAATGCATACAAAATTGCCAGAGTTCATTAGAAAAATGAAAAAAATTGCTGCAACATTGGGCTCTGAGTATAAAGAATGCGATGTAGTAGGTTTAGAGAATTTAAAAACAGCAAAAATGCAATCAAACAGAACTGGTAGAATTGAAAGGGCTGTTGAAGATATTGTAAAACATGATGATGTACATAAAGTAGAAGTCGCTGTTATACCTCGTATTCCAGAATCAATGCACAGTTGTATTATTAGGGGCTTTGACAAGGATGGGAAACCTGTACACGCAATTTTGGAAACAATCAACATTCTTCACCCTACTGAAGATGTATTGATACATGATTGTCCCGACGTTATAGATAGAAGACCATCTATAGGTAAACATTAATTTTAGGAGGCGGATGATGAGTAAATTAAAATATAGAATTATTCCTGAGGGAATGTTAGAAGGTAAATATATCCCAATTACAGCAGTATTTATTGATTATGCTGATGTTAAAGCATGTGGTCTTACAAAGCGTGAAGCATGTGAAAAAATTGCAGCTGAAATTCCTGGACCTGCAGGATTAAATATGTTTGATATGACAGCAACTACAACAAATAGTAACGGTCTTATGTTAGACGGCGGAATGCTTTGTATAGCTGCATCTGATTACGGTAAAATAAATAAGGATTTTGGATATATGGAAATGGTTGAAATACCATATTCAGAAGAACTAATTAAAGAAGAACCTCATTTAAAACAATGGGAGAAAAATTTCCCGGGCAGAAAACTTTATATGGGTCCTGACCCAAATAAAAAAATTATTCCAATTCACAATGCAGTATTAACAGGAAGAGCCGGAAATAACAATTCAGGTACTGAAATGATGCATTATATAAATATGGAAGAACTTCTTTTGCCAATAACAGGTCAGCTTGAAATTATGAGAGATGGAAACCTTGAACTTGGTGGAACAGGAGGAGTTATTTCTGTAGGTATAGGAATGGTTGTAGGCGAAGAATATGGTCGTATAGTGCCTCGCAGACAATGGAAATGTGGTAAAACAGCACATAATTCTCAAGAATACGCTCAATACCTAAAGAGTCATATTCCAATAATTGCATCTGATAAATCAGAATTAGCAAAAGCTACTATAAAGGCATTAGAAGCAGGAATGATTCCGGGAAGAGATATAGGAGCATCTCCTTCAATCTTATCAGTAGCAAGACATATGGGAATAAAACCTGATATGGAAAATATAGAAGAAAATGCATTCATAGAACTAGCAAGTATCGGATGCACAAAAGAATGGATGACAGAAGATGTTGAAAAATTATCAGTAGAAGAAATAATTGAAAGAGCACATGAAATTATTCCGGGCATTGAAGAGCCGAAGAGATATAAAGCATCTGATTTAGTTCAAGTGAAATATCTAGAAGTTTAATAAGTTTAAAAAGACGAGAATTTATATCTCGTCTTTTTAATAAAAAAGTTGTTTACATTTTTTGTGAAAATGAGGTATATTTAATGATAAAAATAGGTGAACTTATTCCAGCTAAAGTAGCTGAATATATAAGAAGAAATGACCTCTTTAAAGAGAAAAGGAGTGAGTTTAATGCAGAATGATACTAAAGTCATTGTACAGGTAGATAAAACAGTAGTAAAAATTGAAGGGGTAAATGTTAAAGGTTTAAACATACAGCAATTGGAAGAACTCTTACAAGATAAGTTAAAGAGTATGACTAGAGTAATTGGTGTAACAGGAAATTCTATAGAAATGGATGTATATGGTATTGAAGAAGGAGATGTTTTACGTGAAGAAAATGGCATAATTAAAATTATAGCTTTAGCTGAAGGAATTAGTGTATCCGATGTTACAAAACTTTCATCAGTTAAAAAAATAAAAAGTGTAGATATAAACTCAATACCAGAATATGTGGAAAATGGATGTAGGGGAGAAAGGTGGAATTTAATTGATTAGCAGAGCGGTTATTATACCTACAGGTGATGAATTAAAATCTGGCATAATATTAGATACGGATAGTCCGATGATTATGCAAGTTTTATTAAATATAAATGGTAATTGCAATATTATTAGAAATGAACCTTTAATAGATAATGAAGATATAATTACTAACTGTATAAAAAGATATATTGAAAAAGAGGTAGATTTAATTGTTCTGATAGGTGGTTCAGGTGGAGGCCATAGATACAGTTCTACTTTGGGGAAAGATTTTACTCATTCATCTTTGGATTTGCTATTAGATGTTAAATACTCAACTGAGCTTTACGGTAAAAATGGTCATTTATGGAGTAAATTAATATGTGGCATCAAAAATAAAACAATAATTTTAAATGTACCTGGTCCATATAAAGAAGCTAAAGCTGCAATCGAAGCATTTAAAAATGCATATATAGAAGATAGTAATAACTTACAGATAATTAATGCTAAAATGTCTGAAGCGGTAAAAATGCAATATGGTTCTATTTAATGATCTATGAAAATTTTAAGGGTAATTATATGAAGGATATTTTGTTACTAGAAACTTTTTTATTAAAAACATGCTCTTTAGATGGTTGTACTATATTAATTGGAGGCATATGTCCTAAAGGAAGAAAAAGAGAAGCAATTGAAAGTTATGCCCAAATAAAGGATATAAAATTGGGTTTTTCAAAAGATGAATACTTAATAGATGTAATTTTAGCAGATTCATTAAAACAATTATCTCCAGATTGGATAATTGTTTTAGGTGCTTCAATATTTATAGAAGGTGTTATAAATAATACAGGCGGAATAATAGGCAATCTTTTTGAGGATAATCAATCATCTGATGGGGAAATAGAGGAAATTTTATCTGGTCTATATATGATTGCTATGGCAGGAGGTCCTGGTATTGCTTATAAAGGAACATATGATGATGGCGTAAAAATAATAAACAACATAATAAAAAGAAAAAAAAATAATACTTTAATTATTGATGATATCATTAAACAATTAGATTCTTTTACAGATCTTTACATAGTTGTTCTAGATGGAAGTGGAACTTTAAGCTGTGGTGGTATATATGTTTCTGATAGTTTTGAAAAACAGTCTGAAATAATATAATTAATAGTTTTGGAACAAACCATGATGTAATATTATTACATTTCATGGTTTTTATTTTGTTGTGTTGCGAAAGTGCAACAAAAGAGCATTGATGCAACGATAGAATTAATTTAAAAGACAAATGATTTATTATTAGTAAAATGATGATATGAAAAAAATAAGCAAATTACTTGTTTTTAGCGAATGTATAAATTATTTAAGCTAAAACAAAAAAGTTGGCATGGATTATGCTATTTATTAATGTATTAATACATACAAAATTTATTTAACCCCGTGGGTAAAAATTAATGTTTAGCAATACATCACTATGACTATATGAATAAGCAATATATTTTGCAAGATTTACTAATAGTTATTAATTAATTTATTATTTTATTATAAAGTAAAAAGGAGATTAAAATGACGAAGCGCAGAACTCAAACAATGGATGGAAATACGGCTGCAGCCTATGCTTCCTATGCTTTTACAGACGTTGCAGCGATATATCCAATAACACCATCATCGCCTATGGCTGAAATGGTCGACAAGTGGTCAGCAGCAGGTAAAAAGAATATTTTCGGAGAAACAGTACTGGTAAAAGAAATGCAGTCAGAAGGAGGAGCTGCCGGAACGCTGCATGGTGCATTGCAGTCAGGTGCACTTACATCAACATATACGGCTTCACAGGGACTGTTGCTGATGATTCCGAATATGTACAAGATAGCAGGAGAATTGTTACCAGCAGTATTTCACGTAAGTGCTCGTTCCCTGGCATCTAATTCTCTAAGTATATTCGGAGATCACCAGGATGTTATGGCAACAAGGCAAACAGGATTTACCTTATTAGCTTCAAGCAGCGTTCAGCAAGCTATGGACCTGGCAGCAGTTGCTCATTTAAGTTCTATAAAATCAAGGCTTCCGGTGCTGCACTTTTTCGATGGATTTAGAACATCCCATGAAGTACAAAAAATTGAAGTTTTGGAATATGAAGAATTAGCTAAACTTGCTGATTATGATGCAGTTAAATTATTCAGGAATCATTCCCTTAGTCCTAATCATCCTGTTTTGCGAGGAACTACCCAGAATCCGGATGTATTCTTTCAATTAAGGGAGTCAATAAATAAATTTCATGATGCGGTTCCTGAAATTGTTCAGTCATACATGGATAAAATCAATAAACTTACAGGCAGAAATTACAAGCTGTTTAACTATTACGGCGATGAAGATGCAGAAAACATAATTATTGCAATGGGCTCAGGCTGTGAAACTATAAGTGAAGTTGTGGATTATCTTAATAATAAAGGAGGGAAAGTAGGTCTGCTTGAAGTCCATCTTTACAGACCTTTTAATGCTGAATTTATGCTCAGCCAGATTCCGAAGACAGTTAAGAAAATAGCTGTTCTGGACAGAACAAAAGAACCGGGTTCTAATGGAGAACCGTTGTACCTTGATGTTAAAAATGCATTTTACAATGCTGAAAAAGCTCCAATGATTGTAGGAGGAAGATATGGTTTAGGATCAAAAGATTTCAAACCGGATGATGCCTTGGCCGTATTTAGCAATTTGAAGCTTGACAGTCCTAAAAATGATTTTACCGTAAGCATAGTAGATGACGTGACACATAAATCCCTGCCTGTCAGCAAAGAAAGCATCGACCCGACACCTGAAGGAACAATCGCCTGCAAATTCTGGGGATATGGTTCCGATGGGACTGTAAGCGCTAATAAATCGGCAATTAAAATAATCGGAGACAATACAGATTTTTATGCTCAGGCTTATTTTGAATATGATGCTAAAAAATCCGGAGGGCTTACAATTTCACACCTTAGATTCGGGAAATCTCCCATTAAAGAACCATATGCAATCAACAGAGCAGACTTTATTGCATGCCATAATCAGGCATATGTAAATAAGTATGACCTGTTGTCAGGAATAAAAAAAGGTGGTAAATTTTTGCTTAACTGCATCTGGAGTGAAGAAGAGCTGGATAAACATCTTCCTGCATCTCTAAAACAGAAAATAGCTAATAATGACGTAGAATTTTATATAATAGATGCAGTTGATATTGCAAGAGAAGTGGGGCTTGGCGGAAGAATCAACATGGTAATGCAGGCTGCATTTTTCAAGCTTGCAGAAATTATATCGGTTGAAGATGTTTCAAAATACCTAAAAAAAGAAGTTGAAAAATCATATGGCAATAAAGGTCAGAATATAGTTGACATGAACTTTCAGGCTATAGACAAGGGATTTGACAGCATGAAAAAAGTTAACGTTCCAAAATCATGGAAGACAGTACAGGATAGGAGCGATGATAAAAATGCCGAAGTACCTGAATTTGTTGAAAAAGTCATATTCCCAATGAACAGGCAGGAAGGGGATAAACTTCCGGTAAGCACCTTTACAGATAGAGAAGACGGTTCGTTCCCACTTGGTGTTACAGCATGGGAAAAAAGAGAAATAGCAATTGACGTTCCCCTGTGGGATTCAAATAAGTGCATCCAGTGCAACCAATGTTCATTTGTATGCCCTCATGCAGTTATAAGGCCGACACTTCTTACAAAAGAAGAAATGAAAAATGCTCCTGAAAGACTAAAAAATGTTGATGCAATCGGTTTTAAAGACATGAAATTTCATTTGGCAATATCTGCACAGGACTGCACAGGATGCGGAAGCTGTGTGAATATATGCCCTGCCAAGGGGAAAGCCATAGAAATGAAGCCATTGGCGCCAAACAGAGAACAGTATATTAAGGACTGGAATTTCGCGAAGGATATAATCCCCAAGGAAGTTCCACAGAATGTGGCAAAGACTGTCAAGGGAAGCCAGTTTAAAAAACCATTACAGGAATTTTCCGGAGCATGTGCAGGATGCGGAGAAACTCCATATGCAAAACTAGTTACACAGCTATTTGGAAACAGAATGATGATTTCCAATGCGGCAGGATGCTCAACCGTTTGGGGTGGTTCACCACAGGTATCATATACAACTGATGAAAAAGGACACGGCCCGTCATGGGGATTCTCACTGTTTGAAGATAATGCTGAATATGGGTTCGGAATGTACCTGGGTGTTCAGAAAATAAGAGATACGACAAAATCCAGAGTAATTGAGGCTGTTGAAGGCAAAGCATCAGGAACAGTAAAGAAAGCATTGCAAGAATGGATAGACGGATTTGATGATTCTGAAGGCACCAGGGATAGAGCTGACAGTCTTGTGGCAGTACTGGAAAAAGAAAAAGGAAATGATAAGCTTTTAAATGAAATTTACGATAACAAGGATTATTTTGTTAAAAGGTCACATTGGATATTCGGTGGAGACGGCTGGGCTTATGACATCGGTTACGGAGGATTAGACCATGTACTGGCGTCAGGAGAAAATGTAAATGTGCTTGTGTTTGATACGGAAGTTTATTCAAATACAGGAGGACAGTCGTCAAAGGCTACTCCTACTGCAGCTATAGCAGAATTTGCTGCAAGCGGCAAGAGAACCAGAAAAAAGGATTTAGGTGTGATGGCCATGAGTTATGGGTATGTATATGTTGCTCAAATAGCAATGGGAGCAGATAAAAATCAGTGCCTGAAGGCAATGATAGAAGCGGAAAATTATCCTGGTCCATCATTGATAATTGCTTATTCACCATGTATAAATCATGGAATAAAAGCAGGTATGGGAAAATCACAAACCCATGAGAAAGAAGCTGTGGAATCAGGATATTGGCAATTGTACCGCTATAACCCTCTGCTTGAAAAGGAAGGCAAGAATCCATTTACGTTAGATTCTAAAGAACCTACAAAATCATTTAAAGAATTTCTAATGAGTGAAGTAAGGTATGCGTCTTTATATAAACTTCTGCCTGAACAGGCTGATGAGTTATTTGCAAAAGCTGAAAAAGATGCCAAATACAGATATATGAAATATGCAGAAATGGCTGGATTGAAATCTGCAACGGAATCAATATAGAACAATATAAATAATGGGACTTGTTATCCGCTGGTAATAAATATGTTAAGTTTCTAAGTAATTAAGAAATGGAGGATTAAATGAATTATTTATCTAATATTGCTAAATCTTATCCTGCTTCAGGAATAAGAAAAATGTTTGACCTTAAGCTTACGGTTGGTGAACAAAAGCCATTTTGCTGAATTCGCCAAGCAATCTCTTAGGCTCGGTTTTAAAGAAGGATGAAATTATTAAGATTGCCGATATAGTTAAAAAATATGACTTATTAGTATATTCTGACGAAGTATACGATAAGCTTATATTCGATAATATGGATTATTTCAGTATAGCACAGGTGCCGGAAGTCAGAGACAGGGTGTTAATATTGAACAGCCTGTCGAAGTCACATGCAATGACAGGATGGAGAATCGGCTATGTAGTTGGCAGCAGGGATATCATATCCAATATGCCGAAGCTGCAGGAAGGAATTGTTTCGTGTGTATCCACTTTTACACAAAGAGCTGCCATTGAGGCTATAACCGGTCCTCAGGATGCGGTACGTAAGATGATAGAGGAATACTCCAGGAGGCGGGATATACTGATAGACGGGTTGAACAATATACCCGGAATAAGCTGTAAAAAATCACCGGGAAGTTTTTATGCTTTTGCCAATATTAAATCTTTCGGCAAAACATCCCAGGAGTTTGCCGAAGAACTCGTGGAAAAAGCAAGAGTCGTAGTAGTGCCGGGCTCCGCTTTCGGCAAGATGGGAGAAGGGTACCTGCGTTTGGTATTTGCAAATTCCGATGAAAACTTAAAAGAAGCAATAAGAAGAATTGGTGATTATGTAAAAAATAGATATTAAAAAAGTATGTCGCTTGGCAATTAAATTGCAGCTATCGAAACTTACGTGCGGGAAATCCATTTTTTTAATAAAGATTGCAAATTTTAAAAATTAAATATATTATTTACATTACATGGATTGGCGATGTTTAATCGTGCGAGAGATTGTGCGGAGGAAGTTGGTTTAGAAGAAGCAACGTAAATTGCAGGAGGGACATGATGGATAAAGACAGTCTGAAAAGTCTTTTGAAAAAAGTTAAAAATGACGAGATATCGGTTGATGCCGCGGTAGAACAGTTAAAAGAATTTCCGTTCAGTGAAATCGGCAATTATGCCAAACTTGACAACCACAGGGCACTCAGAAACGGATATCCAGAGGTGATATTTTGCCAGGGAAAATCCCTGGAGCAAATAAACGGAATAATATCCAGAATGCTGGAGTCCGGGGAAAACAATATTCTGGCCACAAGAGCAGGCAATGAAGTGTATGAAAGTGTTCGCGCGATAACAGATGATGCGGAATATTATGATTTGGCAAGGATTATCGTTGTCAGAAGAAAAGAAATAATTAAGGCTGAAAAAAAAATTCTGGTTGTTACGGGAGGAACGGCAGATATTCCTGTGGCGGAAGAAGCGGCTGTTACGGCCGAAGTGCTTGGAAACAGGGTAGACAGGCTTTATGATGTGGGGGTGGCGGGAATTCACAGGCTGTTTGCCAAGCTTGACCTTATTAACTCCGCAAATGTAATAATTTGTGTTGCGGGCATGGAGGGAGCACTTCCCAGCGTAGTCGGGGGCCTGGTGGACGTACCGGTGCTGGCAGTTCCCACAAGCGTAGGATACGGAGCCAACTTCAACGGAGTTGCGGCTTTGCTATCTATGCTGAATTCCTGTGCGTCGGGAGTCAGCGTGTTAAACATAGATAACGGATTCGGAGCCGGTTATATGGCAAGCATGATTAATAAGCTAAACGGAGGAAATTAAATGAACATACTTTATATGGACTGTTTTTCGGGAATCAGCGGAAATATGACCATAGGCGCATTTCTGGATTTAGGTGTGGATGAAAAGGTGCTGCTTGAGGGACTGGGCAAATTAAATGTTGAAGGCTATAAAATTCAAATAAGCAAGAAAATTAAAAACGGGATTGAAGGGACCTATTTCAATGTAATACTTGAAGATGAAGAGCATCATGTTCGTGCAGCTCACGAGTACCACAGGAACCTCCGGGACATTGAAAAAATTATAGATGAAAGCCAGTTATCCGATAAGGTAAAGTACTTGTCCAAAAAGATATTTGGCCGTGTTGCGGCGGCTGAAGCAAAAGTCCACGGAAAGCCCATCGGCGAAATTCATTTTCACGAGGTGGGAGCAATTGATTCAATAGTTGACATTGTAGGTACGGCTATTTGCATTGACAGCTTAAGTATTGACAAGATAGTAGCTTCAAAGCTTCCGTCCGGTTCCGGATTCGTTCGGTGCCAGCACGGTCTGATACCGGTTCCGGCTCCGGCAGTTTTGGAAATAATAAAAGGAAGTAAAATTCCAATGTATTCAAACGGAATAGAAGATGAACTTACAACACCCACGGGAGCGGCCATTGTTGCCGCTTTGGCCGACGAATACGGAGAACAGCCTGAAATGGAGGTCCAATCCATAGGATATGGTGCGGGGTTAAAGGATTTTGCTATACCAAATGTTCTTAGACTGATTTCAGGCAAAAAAAACCCCTGCCTGGGGAAAATTATTTTAGCCGAAACAAATATTGACGATACTGCGGGGGAAGTATTGGGTTATGTTATGGGAAAACTTTTTGACGCGGGAGCTCTTGATGTTTTTTTTACTCCTATATATATGAAGAAATGCCGGCCGGCAGTAAAGCTATCGTTTTTGTGCGAAGAAAATACCGTTGAGACTTTGGAAAAAATAATTTTTGCGGAAACCTCCACTATAGGAATCAGAAAAGTAAATGTTGAGAGAACTGTTATGGACAGAAGTTATGAGGAAACAGACACAAAATACGGTAAGATTAAGGTTAAAAAAGTATCTTGCGGAGATATTGCCAAGAAGTATGGAGAATATGAGGATATAAAAAAGGCGGCCATAAGATACAATGTTCCAATTCAGGCAGTGTATGACGAAATAAAAACAATTGAAGAATAGCGGAGGATATATGGATTCATTACATGAAAAATACGAAGAGCTGAAAAAATATCTAGAGAGCCTGGAAAGTGTTGCCGTAGCATTTTCAGGTGGAGTAGATTCCACATTCCTGCTGAAGGCAGCTCATGATGTGCTTGGGGGAAATGCAGTTGCTGTTACGGCAAGGTCATGCAGCTTTCCCAAGAGGGAGCTGGAGGAGGCAAAGAGTTTTTGTGCATCTAACTGTATTGGGCATATCATTGTTGATTCCGAAGAACTTAATATAAAAGGTTTTTCTCAAAATCCCGTAAACAGATGCTATTTATGCAAGACGGAATTATTTACTAAAATAAGGCGGGTTGCGGATGAACGGGGCCTGAAGGAAATTGTGGAAGGTTCAAATATGGACGACAACAAGGATTACCGCCCGGGTCTGCTTGCAATTGCAGAGCTTAATGTAAAAAGTCCGCTGCGACACTGCAACTTTACAAAAGAAGAAATCAGGGCATTGTCAAAAAAGCTGAAGCTTGCCACATGGGAAAAACAGTCTTTCGCCTGCCTTTCTTCACGTTTTCCTTACGGGGAAAGTATTACGGAAGAAAAGCTTTTGCAAATAGATAAGGCGGAGCAAATCCTTCTGGACGCTGGATTCAAACAAGTGAGAGTAAGGCATCATGGAAATCTTGCTCGCATTGAAATAGGAGAGGAGCAGTATTCGAAGCTTTTGGACAGGGATATTCGCTATTTTATTTATGAGAGGTTTAAAGCTCTGGGTTTTGTTTATATAGCCGTCGACATAATAGGTTACCGCACTGGCAGCATGAATGAGGCACTGAATTGACAGATTCGCCGTGAATGCGGCCCGGTCCGGTGTATGTGAGGAAAGCATACTGATTAAATTTTTATACGGCATGCGATTTTTCGCCGCACGGAAATCTGTGGGCGAAAGTTCGGGCGAAAGTCGTATAAAAAAAATTCAGCTTATGCTTGTAAAATCGGATAGAATGTTATATAATGAGCAAAATATGTAACAGCAATGATGAAAGTTACGGTTTATGTATTTCTTAAGAGAGCCGGTGGGTGGTGTGAACCGACGTAATACTGAACCTTTCCGCTTTTGGAGTTGTCGATGATGAATCGAAAGGTCGGTAACCTTTATATTACTTTTGAGTGGTCGGCTTAAGGCCGGCAATTTGGGTGGCAACACGGATTCTTTCGTCCCTTAGTTTTGACGAAAGAATCTTTTTTTATTATATTTTAATATAGTTAATTAAATGATAATTAAATAATGGTTTAAGTGATTGGAGGTCAATTATGTTAGATTTGAAATTTGTAAGAGAAAATCCTGAAATAGTGAAACAAAATATAAAAAATAAATTTCAGGACAAAAAATTGCCGTTGGTTGACGAGGTAATAGCTTTAGATGCAGAAAACAGGAAAATAAAGCAAAAGGCAGATAACCTGAGAGCCGAAAGGAATAAGAATTCAAAACAAATAGGCGGGTTAATGTCCCAAGGCAAAAAAGATGAGGCAGAAGAATTAAAGAAAAAAGTTGTAAAGAATTCTGAACTTTTGTCTGAATTAGAAACAAATGAAAATGAGTTGCATGAAAGAATTAATACTATTATGTTGACTATTCCCAATATTATTGATCCAAGCGTACCAATAGGGAAGGACGACAGCGAGAATGTGGAGGTACAGCGCTACGGGGAACCGGTTGTCCCGGACTTTGAAATTCCTTATCATGTTGACATTATGAATAAGTTTAACGGTATTGATTTAGACAGTGCAAGAAAAGTAGCAGGCAATGGATTTTACTACCTTATGGGTGACATTGCAAGGCTTCATTCAGCTGTTATATCTTACGCAAGGGATTTCATGATTAACCGGGGATTCACATACTGCATTCCTCCTTTTATGATTAGGAGCCAGGTTGTAACAGGTGTTATGAGCTTTGACGAAATGGATGCCATGATGTACAAGATTGAAGGCGAAGATTTATACCTAATTGGAACCAGTGAACATTCTATGATTGGAAAATTTATTGATACCATAATACCTGAATCATCATTGCCTCAGACGTTAACAAGCTATTCTCCATGCTTCAGAAAAGAAAAGGGTGCTCATGGAATAGAAGAAAGAGGAGTGTACAGGATTCATCAATTTGAAAAGCAGGAAATGATTGTAGTATGCAAGCCTGAGGATAGCAAAATTTGGTTTGACAAATTATGGCAGAATACGGTTGATTTATTCCGTTCAATGGATATACCGGTAAGAACCTTGGAATGTTGTTCAGGTGATTTAGCGGATTTGAAGGTTAAATCACTGGATGTGGAGGCCTGGTCCCCAAGGCAGAAAAAATATTTTGAAGTGGGGAGCTGCTCCAACTTGGGAGATGCCCAGGCACGGAGACTTAAAATACGTGTTGAGAGTGATAAAAGGAAATATTTTGCTCATACATTAAATAATACAGTAGTTGCTCCTCCAAGGATGCTGATTGCTTTTTTAGAAAACAACTTAAATTCAGACGGTTCTGTCAGTATACCTGCTTCATTGCAGCCATATATGGGAGGGAAGTCCGTAATTAAATAGTTAAGGCTGTGCTTCATGTTTGAATTGTTTCAGGCAATTCTGTGAACGATCCCGGGCTTATTCCGCTGAACCTCTGGCGTCTATATACTTCTTCGATTTTGTACCATGTTTCTTCATCTACGATGCCCGTTGGTTCAAGGCCTTCTATGTTTTGAAATGTCCTTACCGCTTCCTGAGTAGCTTCATCATAAATTCCATTGGGCTCAATTGGTGATATGGAAGGTACTGCAAGAGAAATATAAGAAAGCATTTCCTGTATAAGATAAACTTCCGGAGATTCGTGGCCCAGGCTGTACACTATGCCGGTCCATCTTAAGTAGGGCAGATATACAGCTTCCGGAGGTAGAGTATCAAGTATCCCGTATACATTATCATATAAAGTTTGGTATGTTTCGGGAGTTACGGTTCCAGTAGCCGGCAGTCCCATGGTTTGCTGAAATGCTATAACCGCATCCCTTGTTTTAGAGTCGAATATTCCTGTTATAGGAATTTCTGGTATAGTTTGATAGTATAAGCTTAATACATTTAATCCATATTGTATGATTTCAGTTCCGGGGCGGACGTCACCTTCAAGATATACCTCGGAGCTGATTTCAATCAGCTGGTTTAGCAGTGCTCCTTCTGCAGCCAATTCTGACAACCTTGTAACAGCATTGTAAATATATATGATTCTGTACCAGGTTGTCTGATCAATTGTTCCTGTTACAGGTAAATTGAAAATTCTCTGAAATTCACTGACAGAGGCTTCGGTATATGCACCATAATATCCGTCCAACGGAAAAATACTCGGAATTGCCGGATAATTTACCCTGATTCTTTCCAAATAGAACTGCATTACTAGCACATTTAAACTTGAGTCGCCAAATGTCAGCTGTTCTCCGGGATATGTGGGCTCTACTGTACCCACAGGTGCATCTGTCACTATTGTTATGTCTTCTCCGTAATAATACCTTAAAATTTCTATGGGAGTGTATCCTTGTTCAGCTAAGTCGACAGTCCCCCATTGGTACAAACCATCACACTGGGATATCCTTCCGTCGCAAAACTCTGCAAAAAGTGGGTAATACTGGTCGTCTCTAACTATATATTGGGTGAATATTTCATCGGCAATATTTCTTATGGAATCATAGATACCTCTGTTTGGTACAAATGCCTGGTCATATTGAACACTGTTAGTAATGTCAAAATCATATCCTCTGGACCTGTACCACTCTGTAACAATTCTATTCATTGCTACCGATGTTATGGCATGAATATTTGCTCTAAGTGCGTTTTCAGGCCAAGTAGGATACAATTCGCTTGATGCTACATTTCTTATATATTCTAAATAAGAAATAGTTATGTTTTCTGCTTCTTCGTCAGGAGCGCCCAAGTGTACCGTAATTTGTGTCGGGACGGTAATAACAGGCGTCAGGGGAACAAATTCCAAAGTCTTCGCACTATTTAATTTTTTTGTGCGTTTATATAGACTCAACTTTTTAACCTCCGTTATCAATATATTTTCTACACACTTCTATACTTGCATCTTGTTATAAAAGGAGATTTAATGCTAACATTATTATATTTATCTATACCGGTAAAAGTTCATTCCTTTTTTTGAAATAATTTTTTGCAATATGTGGGAACAGTGCATAAGATAATACGTCCTGTTCTGTTTGTGCCAATTGTCCTATTTCATCCTTTATATTTTCGTATTCGTCAGTTAATAAATCTGCAGGTCTTATGGTAATAACTTTTTCATTACCTATTATTTTCTCCTTTATTTCATTTGATATAGGAGCTGCAGGCTTGCCATACAGTCCTTTTACGTAGTTCTTGATTTCGATGGGAATTATTTTGTATCTTCCTCCTGAAATAACATTGAATACTGCTTGTGCTCCAACCATTTGGCTCATAGGAGTTACCAATGGTGGATAACCAAGATCCTTTCTTACTTTTGGAATTTCAGACAGGACTGCATCATATTTGTCGATTGCGTTTAGAGATTTCATCTGAAGTATTAAATTTGAGAGCATACCTCCTGGAATTTGGTATTGCAGTGTTTTTGGCTCGGTCATAAGAACCTTTATGTTGTATGTGCCGTCATCTTGATATTTCTTCATTATGCTCTTGAAGTATTCGGCGGTTTTGTTTAAACTGATTATATTTAGTTTAGGATCTTTTTGTGTACCCATTAAAGACAGAGCAAGTGGTTCTGTGGCAGGCTGAGAGGTTCCTGACGATAGTGGGGATATTGCCGTATCCACAATATCAACTCCTGCTTCAATTGCTTTTAACATGGACATTTGTGCTGAACCGCTTGTACAGTGAGTGTGAAATTCCAATGGAAGTTTAGTAACATTTTTAATGGATTTTATTAAATTATATGTTTCATATGGCAGAAGAATTCCTGACATATCCTTTATACAAATCGAATCTGCTCCTGCATTTTCAAAGATTTTAATTAATTGCAAATAGTACTCTGTTGTGTGAACAGGGCTCTTTGTATAGGATATTGCACATTGGCAGTGAGCTCCTTCTTTTTTAATTACTTCAATAGATTTTTGAAGATTTCTAACATCATTTAATGCATCAAATATTCTTACTATATCAATACCCTCGTAAATTGCATTTTTCAAGAATTTTTCCACTATGTCATCGGGATAATTTTTATATCCAAGAAGATTCTGCCCTCTTGAAAGCATTTGAAGCTTTGTATTTTTAACTTTTGCTCTGATTTTCCTCAATCTTTCCCAGGGGTCTTCGTTCAGATATCTCAGGCATGCGTCAAATGTGGCACCACCCCAGACTTCCATCGAATAATATCCCGCTTTGTCCATTTCAGTTAATATGGGTAATATTTCATCTGTGGTTAACCTTGTTGCAATTAAAGATTGATGACCGTCTCTGAGAGACGTTTCTGTAATTTTTAGTTTAGACATAATTACCTCCGTTAATTTTTTAACTATTTTTCTAAAAATTCAAATATTCTTTAATTTAATTGAAAAATTATTTAATTAAGCATATAAAATTAAGCTTTTTATTGAAAATGTTTATATATTGTGCTATAATATGTAATATATATATTATAACATTATAATAACATGTAAATGTACAATTGTACATAATTAAAATAATAATTTTTTACAAAACGCATAAAATGTAAAAGCATATTTAAAAATATCATTAATATAATAAGGCGGTAGCCAAATGGATCATACAGATTTTCAAATTATTAGTATTTTGCAGCAAGATGGAAGAATATCAATGAAGGAATTAGGAAAGGATGTATCTTTAAGCCCTCCTGCAGTAGCAGAAAGGGTAAAAAGGCTTGAGGATGAAGGGGTAATTGAAAGATACAGGGCAGTTATTAATAATGAAAAGGTTGGCAAGCCCATATGTGTTCTTATCAATGCATCTATTAAGCCGGAAAAACAGGATAATTTCCTTAAATTTGCAAATGAGTCTGAAGAAATAGTTGAATGTAACCATGTAACCGGCCCTCACAGTATGATAATGAAAGCATACTTGAGAAAAATAGCTGATCTGGAAGAACTTGTAGGCAAAATACAATTTTATGGCAATACAGAAACATATATAATAATGTCAAACCCTATTAACGACAAAGAAATTTAAGTGGTTTCATATTTTTGCCGAATATATAAAAACAGAGATGCGCCCAGTATTAAAAATCCACCTAATATGCTGAGTGTATCAGGAACTTCCGACAAAAATAAGTATCCTAAAAGTGATGAAAATATAATATTTGAATAATCATAAATTGAGACTTCCGAAGCTTCATAGCTATTGTAGGCGGATGTTAATGCTATCTGGCCCAATGCTGCTAATGCCCCCAGCAGTATAAGCAAAAAAAGCTCATGCAAATTAAGGATTACAAAATCTATAAAGAAAAACGGAGTGCAGCTTACAGATGATAAAAACGAAAAATAAAAAACAGTGGTGTAAATACTTTCTTTGTTACCTATTATTGTAATAAATATATATGCAGCAGCAGATAATATTGCGGAAATAAAGCCTGCTGCTGCGGGAAGCATTGATGAATTGAACTGTGGCTTTATTACCAGCAGCGCTCCGAATATTGATATTATCGAAGCTATGATTTTTGCTTTGTTGATTTTTTCTTTAAGGAAAAAATTAGCAAGGATTATTACAAAAATCGGGGAAAGTTTATTTAGTATAGCAGCATCTGCTGCCAGCATTTGTGATGTTGTATAAAAAAACAGCACAATACCTGTAAATCCGAATAAATAACGAAAAAACAGGTACTTCCTGTTTCCTTTATGGCCAAAGCAGTTTAAATTTTTTTTCCTGATAATAATATATGATATTATTAAGCTTATGAAGTTTCTGAAGAATACTTTTTCCATAAGCGGTATAGCAGGCAGAAGCTTTACGATTATTTGCATGGAAGAAAAAGTAAAAGCTGAAAAGATCATCAACAGGACTGCCTTGTTTTTTTTGTTCATAAATACCACCTTTAAGGAATTAGTTTATTAGTTTTTATGTTGTGCGCTCTGTAAGGTTTGCTTCATATATCAGTTAATATGCTCAAAAAAATTTTTATTATGAATGTTTATTGTTAATGAAAAAAAAATCAAAAACTAAAAATTGATAGAATATTTTTAAATATATGGTATAATGATAAAGTTATTAACAAGAATTAAAATGTCATTAAGGAGTGCACCATGATTAGAATACAGCAGGTTAAGCTTCCTATAGACCACAGTGAAGAGGATTTGTATGTAAAGGCTGCAGAAGCGCTTAAAGTAAAAAGAGAAGAAATAACCTCATTGTCTGTTTTCAGGAGATCAATAGATGCAAGGAAAAAGGATAATATTCTTTTTATATATACTTTAGAGGTTGAACTCTGCCGCGAAATAAAGATTCCTAAAAGGAATAATAATATTTCAGTTGTTGAACCATTTGTTTATGAGATTGAAGCAGCAGGAGAAAAAATATTGAAAGGCAGACCTGTAATTGTAGGATGTGGGCCGGCAGGTTTGTTTTGCAGTCTTCTCTTATCAGAAAAGGGATATAATCCAATAATTATTGAAAGAGGTAGAAAAGTAAGGGACCGTAAAAAAGATATTGAAAAATTTTGGCGCGATGGATCCTTAAACGAAAGATCCAACGTACAATTTGGTGAAGGAGGGGCAGGAACATTTTCGGATGGGAAGCTTAACACCCTTATTAAGGACAGGTCGAAAAGAGGGAAAAAGATTCTTGAAGAATTTGTTGCGGCAGGAGCTCCGCCGGAGATAATGTATATAAACAAACCTCATATAGGTACTGATTTGCTTAGAGGATGTCTTGTAAATATAAGAAAGAAAATAATGAAGCTGGGAGGGACATTTCGTTTTGAAGAATGCCTAACCGATATTAATATAAAAGATAACAGCATATATAGGATTATTACTGAAAGTGATATAGTTGATACTAACATACTTGTGCTGGCAATAGGTCACAGTGCGAGAGATACTTTTGAAATGCTGAACAGCAAGCTGGAATTAAAAGCTAAGCCTTTTGCAATGGGAGTCAGGGTGGAACATCCTCAAAAAATGATAAATGAAGCACAATACGGAAAGATGGCAGGAAATCTTAAACTCGGTCCTGCAGATTATAAATTTGTTCATAAATGCAAAAACGGCAGAAGCTGTTACACATTCTGTATGTGCCCCGGCGGAGTTGTGACCGCATCCTCTTCTGAAAAATACGGAGTAGTAACCAACGGCATGAGTTTTCATGAAAGGGACTTGGAAAATGCAAATTCCGCTGTTGTTGTATCCGTAGGGCCGGAAGACTTTGGAGGAGAAAATGATCCGCTGGCAGGCATTGAATTCCAAAGGCAATTTGAGCGCCGTGCTTTTGAATTAGGCGGGAACAATTATCATGCTCCTGTTCAACTGTTTGGAGATTTTAAGGAAAAGAGGGTTTCAAAATCCTTTGGAGAAATTTATCCAACATATCGACCGGGAGTTATATTTGCTAATTTATGGGAATGTCTTCCCGATTATGTATGTGAAAGTATAGCGGAAGGAATAACCGCTTTTGGAAAGTGGCTTGAAGGCTATGATAGATATGATGCATTGCTCACAGGTGTAGAAACAAGAACATCTTCACCCATTCGGATTATAAGAGGAAATGATTTTCAGAGCAGTGTTAGAGGAATATATCCCTGTGGTGAAGGAGCAGGATATGCCGGGGGAATTATGTCTGCGTCAATTGATGGACTTAAAACCGCCGAGCAGATAATAAAGACATATAGACCATTAAATAGATAAAATAAATGAGGGTACTATGAATATAGCTGTTATAGGGGGAGGAGCCTCAGGACTGGTTGCGGCAATAGCTGCAGCAAGAAATGGTGCGAAGGTTACCATATATGAAAAAATGAACAAGGCAGGTAAAAAGATATTGGCAACCGGTAACGGCAGATGCAACTATACAAACATGAACATATCAATCAGCCGATATCACGGAAAAAATATCAAACTTGCCGAAAACGTGCTTAATTCTTTTGATTTAGATAGAACCCTGTGTTTTTTTGAAGATATGGGGATAACTCCGCGTTCTGGATCGTTGGGGAAGGTGTATCCGAATTCTCTGCAGTCTTCCAGTGTTTTAGATGTTCTGAGATATGAGATAAAACGGCTTAATGTTGAAGAAATTACGGATTTTGAAGTTACTCAGTTAAGAAAAATTAAAGGAAAGTTCAGTATTATAGGCATGGGAGCAATTTATCGTGCAGATAAAGTTATTTTGGCTACAGGAGGCAAAGCCGGTCCGCAGTTCGGTTCTGACGGAGGAGGCTATGAATTGGCAAAATCTTTCGGACATAAAATTATAGAACCATTTCCTGCGCTGGTTCAGCTTAAGCTTAAAGGAAGATATTTTAAAAGGATGGCAGGAGTAAGATTTGATGGAGTTGTAAAAGGGTTAAACGGCAAAAATTCCATAAGAGAAGATGAAGGTGAAATATTATTTACTAATTACGGAATTTCAGGTCCCCCTGTTTTACAGATAAGCAGGAAAATTATTGAGGAGTTACTTAAAGGGAAAGACGTTTTTGTATATTTAGATATGTTTCCTCAATTATCAAAGGTTGAATTATATGGGCTGTTAAGCGACAAATTTGGCAGGATAGGCTATAAAAGCATCGAAGACGGAATGATAGGCTTTATTAATAAAAAACTTATACCTGTGGTGCTTATGGAAGCGAACTTCAATGATCTTGGGAAAAAATGCGGCAGGCTGAATAAAAAAGAAATTTATAGAATTATAAATATATTAAAAGAGTGGAAATTTGAAGTTACAGGTTACAACACCTGGCAGCAGGCTCAGTCAACTGCAGGTGGGGTAGATATGTCGGAGGTTAATCCAAAGACCCTTGAATCGGCTAAAGTTAAGGGATTGTATTTATCAGGAGAAATACTTGATGTGGACGGTGACTGCGGAGGCTTTAATCTGCAATGGGCATGGAGTTCCGGATATACGGCCGGATATTCCAGTTCATCGGTTCAATAGTTTAATATAGAGTATTTAGAAAGGATACAACATGAAAAAGTTCTTAGAAAAAATTTTCGGATCATATAGTGAAAAGGAAATAAAAAGACTGGAGCCTGAAGTTGATAAAATTTTGGCGTTGGAAGATGAAATGTCCCAGCTAAATGATAAGCAGCTCCGGGCTAAAACTTCAGAATTTAAGAAAAGACTTGCAGCAGGTGAAACAAAGGAAGACATACTTTCTGAAGCTTTTGCGGTTGTAAGGGAAGCTGCATGGAGAGTTTTGGGGCAGAAACATTACAGGGTACAGTTACTGGGAGGCATTGTCCTTCATCAAGGACGCATAGCGGAGATGAAAACAGGTGAAGGTAAGACGCTTGTTTCTACATTGCCTGTGTACTTGAATGCCCTTGATGGCAAGGGAGTTCACATTGTAACGGTGAATGATTACCTTGCAAAGCGTGACTCTGACTGGATGGGAAAAGTCCATAATTTCCTGGGGCTTACAGTGGGATGCATAGTACACGGCATTTCAAGGGAAGAAAGAGTAAATGCTTATAAATGTGACATAACTTACGGTACAAACAATGAATTTGGATTTGACTATTTAAGAGACAACATGGTTATCAGAAAGGAAGATATGGTTCAGAGAGAACTGAACTATTGCATTATAGACGAGGTTGACTCTATACTGATAGATGAGGCAAGGACTCCTCTGATTATTTCCGGTGAGGGAGATGAATCTACAAATCTTTATAAACAGGCAGATAGTTTTGTTAGAACCTTGAAAGGAAAAATTCAGTCTCCAGAAGAAAAGAAAACTAAAATGGATTATATAATGGGGGATGTTGAAGAGGACAATACAGTTGATTTCATTGTTGATGAAAAAGGTAAAAATGCTACGCTGACAGATCGCGGAATCAGTAAAGCTGAAAGCTTCTTTAATATTGAAAACTTAGCTGATCAGGAGAACATGGAGATATCCCACCACATTAATCAGGCATTGAAAGCTCACAATGTAATGAAAAAGGACATCGACTACATTGTAAAGGATGGAGAAGTTTTAATCATTGATGAATTTACAGGCCGTATTATGTACGGAAGAAGATATTCCAACGGCCTTCATCAGGCTATAGAAGCAAAGGAGCATATCGAAGTAAGAAAAGAATCTAAAACGCTGGCAACCATTACATTTCAGAATTATTTCAGAATGTACAAAAAGCTGTCCGGTATGACCGGTACTGCAAAGACGGAAGAAAATGAATTCAGAGAAATTTATGGCGTCGATGTTATAGAGGTTCCAACAAACAAAGATATTATAAGAAAAGATTATGAAGATGTTGTTTATAAGACAGAAGCTGGGAAATTCAATGCTGTAATTATTGAAATAATTGAAAAGCATAAAACAGGCCAGCCTATTTTGGTAGGAACAATTTCCATAGAAAAGTCTGAATTGCTGAGCGGAATTCTTAAAAAACAAGGTGTTAAGCACGAAGTCCTGAATGCTAAGCAGCATGATAAGGAAGCTGAAATAGTAGCCCAGGCCGGACGTTTGGGCTCTGTAACAATTGCCACAAATATGGCCGGCAGAGGTACCGACATAGTCTTGGGAGGTAATCCAGAATACCTTGCTAAGCATAAAATGAAAAAGAAAGGTTTTTCGGATGAATTAATTATTCAGGCAGACGGGTTCAATGAAACAGATGGCGAGGAAATATTAGAAGCGAGGAAAGTATATAAAGATCTTCTCAAGCAATCAAAGGATGAACTAAAGAATGAACAGCAAAAAGTAAAAGAAGTGGGCGGACTGCACATAATCGGTACAGAACGTCACGAGTCAAGACGTATTGACAATCAGCTGAGAGGCCGTTCCGGCAGGCAGGGTGATCCCGGTTCTACACGTTTTTATATATCTCTTGAGGATGACTTAATGAGATTATTTGCCGGTGACAAGGTAAAAACAATTATTGAAACATTAAAGATGCCTGAGGATGAACCTCTGGAAGCAGGAATGCTTACAAAAACCATTGAAACTGCACAATCAAGAGTTGAGGGCAGAAACTTCGATATAAGGAAGCACGTGCTTCAGTATGACAATGTTATGAATAAACAGAGAGAAGTTATTTATTCCGAAAGAAGAAGAGTGCTCTTGGGTGAAGATTTAAAAGATTATATTTCTCACATGATCGACGGTCTTATTGATAAGGGTATACAAATGTATACTTCGGAAGGTGAATATTCTGATAATTGGGATATAGCAGGTTTTGTAAAGTATGTTTTTGATGAATTCTATGTTAACATCAGCTTTGACGGAGAAAATCAGGAGAATATTACCAGGGAAATACTGAAAGAAAAAACAAGAGATGCTGTTGATAGACATTATGCAAGGCAGGAAGCAGAATTTGGCGACAATATTTTCAGAGAAATAGAAAGGATTGTACTTCTCAGAAATGTGGATACAAAATGGATTGACCATATAGACGCCATGGATCAGCTAAGACAAGGAATAGGCTTGAGGGCATTGGGGAATGAAGATCCTGTAAGAGCATACCAGATTGAAGGGTTTGATATGTTTGAAGAAATGACTGCGGCTATACAGGAAGATACAGTAAAAATGCTGATGAGAGTACGTCCTCAAGAAAAAATGCAGCGTAAAGAAGTTGCAAGAATTACGGGAACAAGCGGCGGCGGTTCAGGCGGAACAGGTAAACCGAAAACTGTGGTTAAAAAAGTAAAAAAGGTAGGTAGAAACGACCCATGTCCCTGCGGAAGCGGGAAAAAATATAAAAAGTGCTGTGGAAGGAATGAACAATAAAAAAATAAAAGGGAGATGATTTGTTGGTAGATTTATACGAAATTAATGAAAATCTAAAAAGGTTTAATGAAATTTTAAACGAAGTAGGTGGTTCACTTTGACTTGGAAAAGTTAAAGGAAGAAAATGCATTGCTTGAATCTGAAATGCAGGAGCCTGATTTTTGGAACAACCAGGAAAAAGCCCAGAAAGTATCCCAGAAGCTGAAGCACAATACTGACAAAATAAACGGGTATAAAAATTTAAAGCAAAAAGTTGAAGATTTAGAAGTTTTTGCAGAAATAATAGGTGAGGAAAATGACGAAAGCGATATGCCAGAGTTTAGAAAAGATATGGATCATGTTTCCGACCTCCTTGATAATGCCCGCATTGTTATGCTGTTAAGCGGCAAGTACGACAAGAATAATGCAATATTGTCCATTCATGCAGGAGCAGGGGGGACAGAAGCACAAGACTGGGCAGACATGCTGTATAGAATGTATTCCAGATGGATTGAATCACATGGATATGATATGACGGTATTAGACATTTTGACCGATACAGAGGCTGGAATTAAAAGTGCTACATTATTGGTCGAAGGTGAAAATGCATTTGGATATTTGAAATCCGAAAAAGGCGTTCACCGTTTAGTACGTATTTCACCATTTGATTCTTCCAATAGAAGGCACACGTCCTTTGCATCAGTGGACGTTACGCCGGAGATAGATGATGATGATAATATTGAAATAAATGAATCTGATATACGTGTCGATACGTATCGCTCAAGTGGAGCAGGGGGACAGTATGTAAATACAACTGATTCTGCAATACGTATTACACATATTCCTACGGGCGTTGTAGTTTCATGCCAAAATCAAAGGTCACAGCACAGTAACAAAGAAACTGCAATGAAAATGCTTAAATCAAAACTTTTAGAAATTAAGCACTTGGAAAACAAGGAAAAGATTGAGGATATTCAGGGAAAATATAATCAAATAGCGTGGGGAAGCCAAATAAGGTCTTATGTGTTTCATCCATACAGTATGGTAAAGGATCACCGTACAAATGCTGAAACAGCAAACGTACAGTCGGTAATGGATGGAAATTTGGATATGTTTATTAATGAATATCTGAAAATGAAATCATTGGAACAACAAGACAGTAATTGATTTATAATACATTCGGCAATAGACTGGCAATTGATTTTTCAGTCAATAGCTTTTCCATTGTTGTTTTTTTAGACAATTGTAATAATAAGGGAGAGAGTATGTTAGACATTAACAAAACTTTATGTGAAGAATTTAAAATTAAACCGTTCCAGGCTGAAAACACGGTCAAATTAATAGACGAAGGAAATACGATTCCATTTATAGCACGTTACCGAAAGGAGCAGACGGGATCACTTGATGATGTGGTTATAAGAGATCTGTATGAAAGGCTTAGTTACTTAAGGAACCTTGAATCTCGAAAAGAGGAAGTTATTCGTTTAATTGAGGAACAGGGCAAGCTTACTGATGAATTGAAAAATGAAATATTAAGTGCAGATGTAATGCAGCGGGTGGAAGATTTGTATAGGCCCTTTAAACAGAAAAAATCCACAAGAGCGTCAAAGGCTAAACAGAAAGGCCTGGAACCTCTTGCTGACATTATACGGGCTCAAGATTTAACTGAAGGAAACATGGAAGAGATATCAAAACCTTTTTTTGATGAAGAAAAGGGAGTTAAGAGTGTCAAAGATGCTTATAATGGTGCTTGTGATATAATAGCAGAAATAATTTCAGACAATGCAGATTACAGAAAACATATAAGGGAAATTTATGTTGCCGAAGGTATACTGACATCAGAAGCTACTGATGAAGAAGAAAAGACAGTTTATGAAATGTACTATAAATTCCAAGAAGCTGTAAACAAGGTTGCTAATCACAGAATACTTGCTCTTAACAGAGGCGAGAAAGAAAAGAAACTTAAAGTAAAGCTTAAAACTCCAGATGAAAAAATCATAAATTATATAAAATTAAAAGAAATAACAAACCCTTCTGCTATAAGTGTCGATTATTATTCAGCTGCTATTGAAGACAGCTACAAAAGACTTATAGCTCCTTCTATAGAAAGAGAAGTAAGAAATATGCTTACAGAAAGAGCTGAGGAAGAAGCTATAAAAATTTTCGGGAAAAATACTAAAAACCTTCTTATGGTTCCACCTGTTAAAAATATGAGAATTTTAGCATTGGACCCAGGCTATAGAACTGGCTGCAAAATTGCAGTACTGGATGAAACAGGCAAATTCTTGGATCAGGGAGTTATTTATCCGTGCAAGCCGAAAAATGAAGTTGAAAAATCTCAAAAAAAAATGGAGGAACTTATAAACAAGTACAGTGTAGATGCAATAACTATAGGCAACGGAACCGCTTCAAGAGAAACTGAACAGGTTGTTGCAGACATGATTTTGAAATTGGACAGAAAAGTGACATACACCATAGTCAGTGAAGCGGGTGCTTCAGTTTATTCCGCTTCTAAGCTTGCTCAGGAAGAGTATCCTGATTTAGATGTTACAATAAGGGGAGCTATATCAATAGGCAGAAGGTTGCAGGATCCGCTGGCGGAATTAGTAAAAATAGATCCCAAAAGCATCGGCGTAGGACAGTATCAGCATGATGTGAATCAAGCTAAACTCGGAAAGGAATTAGATGGCGTTGTAGAAGACTGCGTAAACAGTGTTGGAGTTGACTTAAACACTGCATCGCCTGCATTGCTCAGGCATGTTTCGGGAATTTCAAAACCTATTGCCAGAAATATTGTAAAATCCAGGGAAGAAAATGGTAAATTTAAAAACAGAAATGAGCTGCTTAATGTTAAACAATTGGGAGAAAAAGCATTTGAGCAATGCGCCGGGTTTCTCAGAATATCCGACGGAGACAACCCTCTTGATGAAACTGCAGTACACCCGGAATCCTACAAAATTGCTTTAAGCCTGTTGGATAGGCTGGGATATACTATTGATAATGTGAGAAGCGGTAACTTAAAAGATATCAATGAAAGAATAATGAAGATAGATGTTAAGGAAGACGAAAAAATCCGGATGGTTTCAAAAAATAAAAGATTAAAGGGTCTCCAGGCGCTTTCACAAATAAAATTCAAGGAAAATAAGAGCACTGCAAAAGAAAAGACGAAGAAAAGAATAAAAGTGTTGAGCAAGGAGCTTAATATAGGAATTCCTACACTAACGGACATTATAAGCGAACTCAAAAAACCGGGCAGAGATCCAAGAGATGAAATGCCTAAAGCAATTTTCAGAAACGATGTCATGAAAATGGAAGATATAAAAGTTGGAATGAAGCTTTCGGGAACAGTAAGGAATGTGGTGGACTTTGGAGCTTTCGTTGACATAGGAGTAAAACAGGACGGGCTTGTTCATCTTTCGGAAATGAGTGACAAGTATGTTAAAAACCCTATGGAGATTGTCCATGTTGGAGACACTGTTAATGTAACTATAATAAGCATTGACACGGAAAGGCAGAGAATTGGGCTCAGTATGAAAACAAAAAGAAACAAAGCAGGAGAAATAAATGTATGATTGATACGGTAGTTTTTGATTTTGACGGTACTTTGGCAAATACAAACCAAATAATAATTAATTCCTTTAAACACATATATTCTGTTTTCCGCAATGAAGAATGTGATATGGAATATGTGATGAATACCTTTGGGGAACCACTTGCGCTGACTTTGTCGAGAGATTTCGGCAAGTTTAATTTTGAGGATGTTATTGCGTGTTACCGTGAATATCAAAAGGACAGATTTAGCCAAGAGGTTACTCTTTATGATACTGTTGAAGATACACTAAAATATTTGAATAATAAAAATATCAAAATGGGAATAGCTACATCGAGGCTAAAAAGTTCAACAATGTCGGCTTTAAAGATTTTCGATGTTGTAAAATATTTCCATATTATAATTTCTGCTGATGACGTTAATAAGCATAAGCCGGATAAGGAGCCTTTGATGAAAGCTATAGAAGGGCTTAAAAGTTTGCCGGAAAAAACATTGTATGTAGGCGATTCTAAGTTTGATATGGAATGTGCAATCAATGCGAAAGTTACTCCGGTTCTTGCAGGATGGCAGCACGGTTCTGAAGAGCTAGCCGAAAAATATAATATAAAATATGTTCTTGATAAAATGTGGGACCTGACAAAAATAATTAAATCAAACAATTTGAATATTTAATTACATTTTTGACGAGGAGCTTAATTAGTATAAACCTTATAATAAGGCAATATTCTACTTGCATTTATTATAATTTTCATTATAATAAGGATTATATTAAAAAAAATAATAAGGATTATGTTAATAAATTTAAGGAGATAGTTATAAGTGGGATATGAATTTTCACCGATAAAATTTGATGATATGGGTAATATTCGAGATTCTGTATTTTCCATTTTACGTAATGCTATACTGGATGGAAAATTAGAACCGGGTCAGCGATTAGTGGAACGCAGTATTGCAGGGCAGTTAAAAATAAGCAGGACTCCAGTGCGTGAGGCAATTCGTCAACTTCAGCTGGAAGGGCTGGTGACCTATATTCCTCGTAAAGGTGTAATAGTTTCAAAATTTGATAAGGATAGTATTAAGGAAATTCAGCTTATCAGAGCCGTGCTTGAGGCATTGAGCTGTAGTATTGCAGCTGAAAAAATCAGCGATAAAGAATTAAGGCATCTTAAAGCAATTGTAAAACAGATGTCAAATGAATCCCACGAAAATAACAGCGTAAAGCTAAGCTCTTTAAATGGAAAATTTCATGAATGTATCAGAAAAGCGGCGGACAGCCCTCGTTTATACGGCCTTACAAGTACACTCAATGAATATGTTGATAAATTTACTCGTTTAACTTATACCAGTTTCAGGAGAATTGAAGAAGCAACAGCAGAACATAATAAAATAATTGATGCCTTACGCAAACATGATAGTTCTGGCGCTTATGATGCTATGAAAATTCATGTTGAAAAATCAGCCCAGGTATTTCTGGAAATGGCTTATCCGGACGAAAATAAATAACTATAAACAGAAAAAACAAAGTTGAAAAAATATCGAAAATTACATTTTTCGATATTTTTTGATATTATCTGATATTTATCAATATTATTCGATATATTTGATATTTTTCGCTATTTTGTATAATTAGTTTAAAGTATTTAAAAATTTCTTTGGAAATCTATTGAACTTAATATTAAAATTTGCTATAATAAAAACACTTGATATTGAATCTTCGAAATATTTGATAGTTTTCTAAAATATTAAAAATCTATTGAATTTAATATTAAAGTTTGTTATAATTAAAATACTTGGTATACCGTATACCAAAATTTAATTTTATCTACTTGATGCTTAGTTTAGAGCACTAGGAGGTAAACTATATGGCTGAGTCTAATCTTGTAAAATTAAAATTAAAAGTTAATGAAGGATTAGTAGAGGATTCTCGCAAAGGTATTGTGAGAATTAATCGAAAAGATGTAGATCGGTTGGGTGTGAATATAGGAGATACTGTAAGCATAGAAGGTAAAAGAGTTACTGCTGCAAATGTTTACCCATCTTTTAATGATATTTACGGCAACCCGTTAATCCAGATGGATGGGATAATCAGGCACAATGCCGGTGTAGAAATAAACAGCGAAGTAACAGTCTGTAAAGCTAAAGTGAAAACAGCAAAAAAAGTAGTACTTTCTCCGCTTGAAAATTTTTCTGATTGGACTATGGAGGATGAAAAGGTAGTAAGAAATATATTGAGAGGAATGCCGATTATTTGTGAAGATGAATTATCTTTAAGCTTTTTTGGAGGCAATGAACGTGGGTTCCTTGTAAATGGAACATCGCCGTCAGGATTTGTAAAGGTGAGTAATGAAACTGAGATTGTCTTTATACAGCCGGAACTCGGTAATGCCGGATCAAGAATTACATATGAAGATATAGGCGGATTAAATGAGCAGGTACGAAAAATAAGAGAAATCGTGGAGCTGCCATTAAAATATCCCAAAGTGTTTAAAAAGCTCGGTATTGAACCTCCCAGGGGCATACTGCTTTATGGCCCTCCGGGTACAGGCAAAACATTGATTGCAAGGGCCGTAGCTTCTGAGACAAAGGCTTATTTTATCCATGTAAACGGACCGGAAATAATGAATAAATTTTATGGAGAAAGTGAAGCTAAGCTGAGGGAAATTTTTAAAGAAGCGAAAAGCAGGGCGCCAAGTATAATTTTTTTAGATGAATTGGATTCTATTGCACCAAGGAGGGAATATGTACATGGTGATGTTGAGAAAAGAGTGGTGGCTCAGCTTCTTGCGATTATGGACGGATTGGAAAGCCGCGGACAAATTGTTGTAATCGGTGCCACCAATATACCTGATTCATTGGATCCGGCACTTAGGCGAGCAGGAAGATTCGACAGGGAAATTGCTATTTCGCCTCCCAATAAAGAAGGCAGGCTTAAAATATTACAGATTCATACAAGGTATATGCCCCTTGACAAGGACGTAAAGCTGGACCAATTGGCTAAAGTCACCTATGGATTTGTGGGTTCTGATCTTTCGGCTTTGTGTAAGGAAGCCGGAATGACAGCATTAAAAAAAGTTTTATCAGAAGTTACAGAGACAGAGGAGGATAATATTCCTTATTTTAAGGTCTCTATGGATAATTTTACTAATGCACTGAGAGAAATTCAGCCGTCATCAACCCGGGAATATTATCCGGAAACTCCGAATGTGACATGGCAGGACGTAGGAGGCCTGGAAGAAACTAAAGAAACTTTACAAAATTTAATAGAATTTCCGCTTTGCTATCCTGATTTATGTAATAAATATAAATTTACGTCGCCTAAGGGCATTTTGTTAACAGGCCCTTCGGGCACAGGCAAAACCATGCTGGCAAACGCCGCCGGGAACTCTGCTAAAATAAATTTTATAGCTATAAACGGTCTTATGCTTGCTTCAAATTGGAGCAGAAAGGCAGAAAAGGCTTTACACGATATATTTGTTAAAGCGAAACAAACTGCACCTTGTATTTTATTTTTCGATGAACTGGATGGATTTATTCGTTTGCGTTCCCCAGGTGCAGGTAGTTCAAAAGACAAAATTATAAGTCAGCTTATATTAGAGTTTGATAATTTAGAGGATGTTCAGGGAGTTATAGTATTAGCTGCTACCAACAGAATAGATTTAATTGATTCTGTGTTGTTTAGGGAGGGACGTTTTGAATACATACTGGAACTTCCTTTGCCAAATGTTGATGAAAGGGAGTCAATTTTAAAAATTCATTCTCGTGGTCTGCCTGTATCTGATGATATAGATTTCAAACAGCTGGCTGAAAAGACCGAAGGTATGAGTGGAGCGGAATTGGCTGCCTTATGTCATAAATCTTCATTTATTGCAATTGCCCAGGCAATAAAAAATGATTTGAAAATAAAGATAAATCAAAATATCTTTAATCAAGCTATTGCTGGAGTAAAGAGGCAAAAAAATTCTGTGGGAGGTGGTTAGAAAAAGAGGTTTTAGAATTGAGTGTGTATTTTGATCATTAAAGGAAGGAGACAAAGGAAGGTAAAAAAGATTCAGTATTGTAGGTTGCATATGTGTAAGTGTTAACCATTAAAGAAAGGAAGGTGGAGCAAAATGTCAATTCAAAATTTGTTTGATGAACCAGGGTTGAAACAAATCACAGTTTGGGGTAGGGGAGTTTATGAAAATAAAGAAGCCCGTGATGTAGTAGTTGCTTTAACTGAAGCTGCTTCAAAAGAAGGTAAGTATATTCAGGCATGGGAGAATTATGTTGATCTTCCTGACCGTATCTTTGTTCCCGTAAGAGCATATGGAAAAATCAGCACTGAAGAAATTGAATCCAGGTATGTATATGAGAACGAAGCCCCTGATATTGTTGTACTCACAGAAGAAACTCTCGTAAAAGGTATAAATATTTTATCCGGAATAAAACCGGGAGCGGTTCTTGTGATAAATTCAAAACGTTCACCGGAATATCTAATAAAATTTATTAAAGAGAATACAGAAAATCTTTCAAAAATTGTTACAGTAGATGCCAACAGCCTTTCAAAATCTGTTATTACTCTTTCAGGAGCTGAAGGTGCTACAGATGCTTCCGGAATCGGTAAAGGTATCAGCGCCGCACTGGTAGCTGCTGTTGTAAAAGGTACAGAAATTGTAAAATTTGATAATCTGCTTGAACTTATTGCTAATAAGAGTGTTGCAAAAAAAGCTTATGATCAGACGATTGTTGTAGATGCAGACAGCATACAAAAGAAAGTTTTTGCTTAATGGTTAAAAGATTAAAAAGATTCAGAAAAATTAAGGAGGTGCTTTAAATGGCTGTTGTACCATATGAAAGAATTCCTTTTGCAGGGACTGTGCCTTCACCCCAAAAAGAAAATGAAGGAATGATTACCGGCAATTGGCGTACCAGAAGACCAATAGTAGATTCTGAAAAGTGTGTAAAGTGTCAAACCTGTTGGATTAACTGTCCTGATGCTTGCGTTAACCTTAATGATGATAAACCCATTAATTTTAATTTAAAGTATTGCAAAGGTTGTGGAATTTGTGCCGAGGTATGTCCTGCAGGAGCAATTACTTTGGTACCCGAGTTGGATTTTGAAGAATAAGTTTATAATACAGGAGGTGAAATAAAAAATGAAAACCAATATAAAAAGAATGTCAGGATGTGTGGCAACGGCTAATGCAGTTAAATTGGCCAATGTAGATGTTATATGTTCCTATCCGATTCGACCATATACCGGAATTATGTCGGAGTTGGCAAGGATGGTTGCAGATGGAGAATTAGATGCTGAATTTGTTCTTGGAGAAGGGGAGCACGGGCAGCTAAGTGTCGTATATGGTGCTTCAGCTTCAGGAGCCAGAGCCTTTACAGGCAGTTCAGGAGTAGGTGTAACTTATGCAATGGAAGTTTATTCACCTATTTCAGGCGAAAGGCTTCCGCTTCAAATGGCTATTGCCGACCGTACTTTGGATCCGCCGGGTGATTTTGGATCTGAGCATACAGATGCTTTGTGCTGCCGGGATCAGGGATGGATTCAAGGATGGGCTTCTTCTCCTCAAGAGGCTTTGGATTTAACCCTTATGTATTATCGTATCGGCGAAGATCCGCGAGTTCTTTTACCTCAGTATGCTTGTCAAGATGGATATTTTGTATCCCATATTCTCGGTGATGTTGATATACCGTCACAAGAGCAAGTTGATGCATTTTTACCGCCTTATAAAAATCATCATGTGCTTGATACGAAAGATCCTGTAATTATCGGGCCGCAGATGGAGCCTGAAATGGGTCCCGGTACTCAGTATCAAAGGCATTTGGCTGTAGAAGGTATGTATAAGGTATTTGAAGAAGTACATGAGGAATTTGCTGACGTCTTTGGACGTAAATACGATCCGTGGCTTGAAGAATACATGACTGATGATGCAGAAAGTGTTATCTTTTTACAAGGAGGACATGCCGAAACAGCTAAGAATGTGGCAAAACATTTGAGAAACCTTGGTGAAAAAGTTGGCGTAGTACGTCTGCGTACTTTCCGTCCATTCCCAACAAAACAGGTAAGAGAAACATTAAGTAAATTTAAAGTTGTAGGTGTGGTTGATAATTCGGTTAATTTTGGTATTTCCTGCGGAGCAGGTGTTTTATTAACTGAAGTCAGAGCGGCTTTATATAATAACGATAAGAAAGTTGAGACAGTTGGATTTGTTGCAGGATTAGGCGGTGCCATGATTACTCACGACGAATTTTACAAAATGTTCGATGTATTGAAAAATGTAGCTAAAACAGGGAAAAATGAAAAACAGAGCTATTGGCTGCCATTTGAATTATAATTGCGGTATGAAAGGAGGAAGTTAAGTGTTAGAACAAATTAAATCTATAAAAAAAGCACCAAAAGAGGAATATTATGTTCCGGGTCATCGTACGTGTGCAGGCTGCGGGCCGGCTCTTCAGTATAGATTAGTTGCTAAAGCGGCAGGGAAAAATACAATTTTTATTGGGCCTACAGGCTGTATGTATGTTGCAAATACCAGCTATGGATGCGGACCCTGGGCTGTTCCGTGGATACATGCTCAAATTACTAATGGCGGAGGGGTTGCCTCAGGTATAGCGGCAGCTTATAAGGCTATGATACGTAAACATGAAACAGATGCAGAATACCCTAATATTATTGTCGTGGCAGGTGATGGAGGCAGCAGTGATATTGGGCTCCAATCTTTATCAGCAGCATTTTACCGCGGGCACAACATAGTATTTATTTGCTATGATAATGAATCCTACGCTAATACAGGTATTCAGGTTTCACCGACTACTCCTTACGGCGCTTGGACTACTTTTACTCCTGCAGGGCCTGTAGTTCCTGAAGGAAGAAAGCTTATGCCCAAGGATATTGCTAAAATCATGGCTCATGGGCATCCGGAATTAAAATATTTGGCTACTGCATCGATAGGGTATCCGCTGGATCTGATGAATAAAGTACGAAAAGCATGCAATGCCGACGGACCGGCTTTTCTACATATTCATGCGCCATGTCCGAAAGGCTGGAGTTTTCCGGCGGAAAAAACAATTGAAGTTGCCAAACTTGCAATTGATACAGGAATGTTTCAATTATACGAGCTTGAAGATAAACAATATAAGTTAAATTATAAGCCTGATAAAATAAAACCGGTCAGCGAATATATTAAATGTCAGGGACGATTCAGCCATTTGAAGCCGGAACATATTGAAAAGCTTCAGGAATTTGCAAATCAACGCATGCAGGAGGTTGGTATAGAGTACGGTATACCCCAGTTAGCAGAATAAATTTCAAGTACAAAATATAATGTATTATTTATTTGTATGATATCAAACAAATTCTATTTGTTATTTGACCCCGTAGTGAATTGATAGCACCGGGGTCTAATTTGATTAGAAAAACGTGAGGATAAAAAGTAAATATTATTTAACTCTTAATTAGTTTAAAATATAGATCTCTGACAATTAAATGAATTCAGGGGGGGGATAATTCATGAATAAAGTTGATGAGATAGAAGAAATGAGAGTCAAGAATATTAATGCATATGGTTCATTTTTAGGAAATCGTTGGCTTCAATTAATTGCTGCTGTTGTAGGCATGGTGATGATTGCCAACCTCCAATATGCATGGACATTATTTACTACTCCGTTAGTTGAACAATTAAGGTCATCCTTAACAGTTATTCAATATGCTTTTACCTTGTTTATTATGTTTGAAACGTTTATACAACCAGCTGCAGGCTATCTGCTGGATAGGTTCGGTTCAAAATTAATGTTTGTTATTGCAGGTCTATTCGTAGGATTCGGATGGAGTATGATGGGGCAGGTAAATTCTGTTTCTGGATTATATTTTTCTTACGCTTTGGCAGGAATTGGTGCAGGAATTATTTATGGCGGATGTGTCAGTGTAGCAGTACGATGGTTCCCGGACCGCAGAGGTATGGCTTCCGGTATAATAGCAGGTGCTTTTGGATTAGGATCAATGCCATTTGTACCTGTAATTGAGCGCATATTGGAAAGCAGCGGCGTTACGAAAGCATTTCTGTCTACCGGAATGTTACAAGGTATTTTAATTATAATTGTAGCTTTGATTTTACGCTATCCTGTCGGTTCAAAAATGCCTAACAAAAAAGAGGAAATTGCAAAATTAGATCAATCAAAAATTGGCTTTAGCCCTATGCAGATGCTAAAAACTCCAAATTTTTGGATTATATAGTCCATGTTTTTTTCCATCAGTGTAGGCGGGCTTATTATTACAGCTAATGCAAAACCTTTTGGCCAGGATGTTGGCGTTGTTTCTTCAGTAATTATGTTGTCGGTTATGCTCAATAGTCTTGCCAACGGAATAGGCCGAGTATTTTGGGGAGCGGCATCAGATAAGCTGGGTCGTCCTAAAACAATGTTTATATCCTTTGGATTGAACGCAATATTTTTGTTTGTTTTACCTTATGTAGGCAATAATAGTGTTCTATATATAGGTTGTTTGATGCTTATAATGTTTACCTGGGGACAATTATTTTCTTTATTCCCACCCATTAATGCTGATGTATTTGGCGCTACTTATTCCGCTTCTAATTATGGATTTTTATATAGTGCCAAAGGATTTGCTTCTATCATAGGCGGCGGACTTGGAGTATATCTGGCAAGTTCTTTTGGATGGAAAATAGTATTTTCTTGTGCCGCATTACTTTCATTATATGCTTCTGTAATGTCACTGGTTTTGCCTCGCATACCGAAACCTGTGAAAAAACAACAAGCTGCTCCCGTAAGCGATGAATAAATTACTAGATATACTTGTAGTCGTTGTATTTCCTTTATGACGCCTTTTAAAGTATATTATATAATGAAAGTATTTCAATAGTGAAATATTTTTGAGCCTTTCTAAAAAAGAAGCAAAATAGCCGTTTAATAGTTATTTTGCTTCTTTTATGGGAAAATTCAAATTATAATAGTATTGATTTTTTTTCCCCTGTAAGATAAAATATTAAATAATATTTACAACAAGGCTTAATAGTACTTTGTAAAAAAAATATCAAATGTTAATAAAACTTAAATTTTTTTTGCTTTTATTTGTGTTATAATATTTATCATAATGTTACAATATTATAAGTTTTGACACCTTAAGCTTATAAATAAAAAATTTCAAGGAAAGAAGGCAGAGCAAATGGAATTCAAAAATTTATTATTGGAAAAAAGCAATGGTACTTGTACGGTAAAAATTAATAATCCAAAGTCTTTAAATGCATTGAATTCGGAAATTTTAAGTGAACTTGGCACAGTATTTGATCAAATAAAAAATGATGAGGAAATTCAAATTGTTGTATTGACAGGCGAAGGAAAAGCTTTTGTTGCAGGTGCGGACATAGACTATATGAGGGATTTGAATATGGAACAGGCAAAGAAGTTTTCGGAGGACGGCTCAAGGCTTTTCAGGAAAATTGAGATGCTTAATAAAGTAGTTATAGCAGCAGTAAACGGCTTTGCCCTTGGCGGAGGATGCGAATTAGCAATGGCATGTGACATAAGAATTGCTTCCTCTAACGCAAAGTTTGGACAACCTGAAGTAGGTTTGGGAATTATCCCCGGGTTTTCAGGGACTCAAAGATTGCCCAGGCTTGTAGGATTAGGAAGAGCAAAAGAATTGATTCTTTCAGCTGGGCACATTGGTGCTGCAGAAGCGTACAGAATAGGCCTTGTTAATAAAGTGACAGACAAAGAAAATTTAATGGAAGAAACATATAAATTAGCTGATAAAATTAAGTCAAATTCAAGATTTGCCCTGAAATTTGCAAAAGAGTCAATGAACAGAGGTGTTGAGACGGATATTGAAACCGGAATAGCCTATGAATCAAATGTTTTTGGTTTGTGCTTTGCTTCGCAAGACCAAAAAGAAGGTATGACAGCATTTTTAGAAAAGAGGGATCCGAAATTTAAATAGTTTCAAATTCCTGGCATAAAACAGAACCACGCAATATATACATAATGAATGTTATTAAAAGCAAATTAGGGATTGATATTTAATCAACAATTTAGTATAATGATGAGTGTTAAATATTTTTTTAACGTTTATAGTTATTTAATTATCTATAACGTAGAAATATATAGTAATTGGACAAAGATTAAGGGAGTGAAAACATGGATTTTCAATTAAGCAAAGAGCATCAAATGGCAAGACAGCTGTTCGGAGAATTTGCTGTTAATGAAGTAGAACCGTTAGCTCAGGACATTGACGAAGAGGAAAGATTTCCTACGGAAACTGTTGAGAAAATGCACAAGTATGGCTTTATGGGGATACCGTTTCCGAAAGAATACGGAGGACAGGGATGCGATAATCTGACATATGTTATGGCAGTTGAAGAATTGTCAAAGGTTTGTGGTACTACAGGTGTTATTTTGTCAGCACATACTTCTTTGGGCTGTTCACCAATTTATGAATTCGGAACCGAGGAACAGAAAAAGAAATACCTTACAAAGCTTACGTCGGACGGATGTCTTGGAGCATTCGGGCTTACAGAGCCAGGAGCAGGAACAGACGCAGCAGGTCAGCAGACAAAGGCGGTTTTGAAAGATGACCACTATGTACTTAACGGAAGCAAGATATTCATAACAAATGCTGGAGAAGCAGACATCTATATAATAATGGCAATGACAGATAAATCAAAAGGAACAAGAGGAATATCAGCATTCATAGTTGAATCAGACTTTCCCGGATTTTCAATAGGAAAGAAAGAATTAAAAATGGGCATAAGAGGATCATCCACATGTGAGCTGGTTTTTGAGGACTGCATAGTTCCTAAAGAAAACCTGTTGGGCAAAGAAGGACAAGGTTTTAAAATAGCAATGCATACCCTTGACGGAGGAAGAATTGGAATAGCAGCCCAGGCACTTGGATTAGCCCAGGGAGCTATTGATGAAACTGTTAAGTACGTTAAAGAAAGAAAACAGTTTGGAAGACCAATTGCTAAATTCCAGAATACACAGTTCCAGTTAGCCGATATGCAGTGTAAAGTAGATGCAGCAAGGTTACTGGTATACAAAGCTGCATGCAGCAAGGACGCTGGAAAGCCATTTACTGTTGATGCAGCAATGGCAAAACTGTTTGCCGCTGAAACAGCAATGGAAGTAACAACAAAGGCCGTTCAGCTTCACGGCGGATACGGATACACGAGAGACTATCCTGTTGAAAGAATGATGAGAGATGCCAAGATAACAGAAATCTACGAGGGAACATCAGAAGTACAGAGGATGGTTATCAGCGGAAATATGTTGAAGTAGGGAGGCAAAAGACGTGAATATAGTAGTATGTATAAAACAAGTTCCAGATACAACAGAAGTAAGACTGGATCCAAAGACAGGTACATTAATAAGAGAAGGAGTGCCAAGTATAATTAATCCTGATGACAAAGCAGGATTAGAGGCTGCACTAAGAATAAAAGAAAAAAACGGTTCACATGTTGCAGTGTTATCCATGGGCCCGCCACAGGCGGATGAAGCACTGAAGGAAGCGCTGGCTATGGGAGCCGACGAAGCAATACTTTTATCGGACAGAGCATTTGGAGGAGCAGATACATGGGCTACTTCAACTACCATAGCAGCAGCTATTAAAAACCTTAAATACGATTTGATAATAACCGGAAGGCAGGCAATAGACGGGGATACAGCACAGGTAGGTCCGCAGATAGCAGAACATTTGGGACTTCCAAACATAAGCTATGCAGAAGATTTAAAAATAGAAGGCGACTATGTAATTGTTAAAAGACAGTACGAAGACAGGTATCATACAATAAAAGCCAAAATGCCGATATTGATAACTGCATTGTCCGAACTTAACCAACCGCGCTATATGACCCCCGGAGGGATATTCGATGCATATAGAGAAAAGAAAGTAACAGCATGGGGATTAAAAGATATAACAGTAGATACAAGTAATATAGGACTTAAAGGTTCTCCTACTAAAGTTAAGAAATCATTTACCAAGGGAGCAAAAACAGCAGGCAAGGTATTTAACCTTGAGCCGCAGGAATCGGCGGAATTAATAGTCGAGAAAATGGAAGAGAAATTTATAATATAGTAGATAGTAGGAGGCGGAAGAATGAATATTTCAGAATATAAAGGAGTCTTTGTATTTGCGGAACAAAGAGACCGTAAAATACAAAAGGTTGCCTTTGAACTTATAGGCAAGGGAAAAGAACTGGCAAAAGAACTGCATACTGAAGTAACGGCCGTATTGTTAGGAAAAGATATGAAAGATGAAGCAAAAAAATTATGCTATGCAGGTGCAGACAAAGTTATTTATGCAGAAGATGATTTACTTGATCTATATATGACAGAGCCATATGTTTATACTATGCACAAAATAATAACAGAAAAGAAACCAGAAGTGGTAATATACGGTGCTACGGCAATAGGAAGAGATATGGCGCCGAGAGTATCAGCAAGAGTTCATACAGGACTTACAGCAGATTGTACAGGTCTTGCAATAGAGCCTGACGGAGATGATCCCAAAAAATTAAACCTGATGATGACAAGACCTGCATTCGGAGGAAATTTAATGGCTACAATCGCGTGCCCAAATAACAGGCCGCAGATGGCAACCGTAAGACCCGGTGTTATGCAAAAAGCCAAGTATTCAGAACAAAATCCTGTAAGCATAGAAGAATACAAGATTGAAATACCGAAAAAGTGCAAGAACGTTGAAATAATAGATGTAACAAAAATAATCCAGCAGAGAATGAACATAGAAGATGCTAAAGTTTTAGTATCAGGCGGCAGAGGAATGAAAGGTCCGGAGAATTATCCAATGCTGGAAGAACTGGCAGATTTATTAGGAGGAACAATTTCGGCTTCAAGGGCTGCTGTAGATGCAGGCTGGGTACCGAAAGATAGGCAGGTAGGACAGACAGGGAAGACTGTAAGGCCGAATTTGTATATAGCCTGCGGTATATCAGGAGCAATACAGCACCTGGCAGGTATGGAAGAATCCGATTTTATAATTGCAATCAATAAAGATGAATCAGCCCCAATATTTGAAGTAGCAGACGTTGGAATAGTAGGAGATATATTTAAGATAGTTCCTCTTTTGATAGAGGAACTTAAAAAAAAGAAAGTTGCAAGTAAATAATATTATAGTATAAAATTGGTGAATAGCTCAGCTATTCACCAATTATTTATTTTAATTTATTTGTACCTTATTTAGATTGCATTCCGCCTGTTCCGCCGAATCCACTGTTTCCGCTCATCTGCCTCTGAGCCATTTCAACCAGTCTCTTTGTCATGTAACCGCCTACATATCCGTTTTGTCTTGCAGTAAGGTTACCTTTGTCTACCTGTTCATAGTTTGTTAAACCTAATTCATTTGCAATTTCAGTCTTCATTTGATTTAAAGCCTGTTTTGCTTCAGGAACAACGATGTTGTTGCTTCCACTGTTGTTATTGTTTGATGCCATTTTTTTCTCTCCTTTCTTCTAAGATGTAATCTTATTGTTGTCATTTGAGCTTAATTTAATCATGTAAGATAATGTTATGCTGGTAAATTATACTATGGGCCCCACTCAACCTGAATTTAACTATGTATTTCAGGTTAATTTACAAGATTAAATTTTTTGAAAGTCTTATTTGACTCTCTGACATTATTATTGTCAACATGTTTTTAATAATACGTGGCAAATATTTGAATTGCAGGTTTTGAACGGGAAAAATTATAATTATTTAAAAATAAAAACAAACATACATGCATAATAATACAAGCAACAATAAGTAGAGTAAAATTGAATAATATACCATCAGCAGTGATATTTAACGCAAATAAAAAGCAAGAATAGGCATTTTTATAGTATGTTATTACTTAGTACAAAATGTATGAGAGCATTTTACGTTAATTAATTAACATACGTTCAATCGAATAAGCTATCATATAATTAAACGTATCATGAAAAAAAAAAGCAAAAACAGTTGAATTGATTCCAAAGTAATTGACAACAGGTATGTTAAATGATATAATGTTCACATTGTAAAAAACATTTTCAAGTGTAATAAAATTAACATTGTATTAATTGCTGAACGTAAGTAATTTAAAGGGAAATGACATAGTCAAAGCACAGAAATCGGATATTTATAAATTTTTCTTCTTGTAGCAGAATAAAAATTATCTCAAAAGATTAAATACTCATTTTGACGAAGATATTTTTATATATTGCAGGAAAACATAACCTTCAAATTTTTCTTTCGGTTTTAATAAATATCACTGATAAAAAAATATTCTTTTTCTATGCAGACTATAGAAACTCGCGAAATTGAAAGCGATTATTCTTAGAAGGGAGAATTTAAAAAAATGGAAGAAAAAAAGACAGTTTCTATTGACAAAGCTACATTGGAAATGCTGGAAAAGGCGAAAAATGATAATGTAGAAACAGCGTGGGACAGAAAAGCGGCCTTGAAGGCTTCCTGCGGTTTTGGCTCGGCAGGAGTATGCTGCAGAAATTGTTCTATGGGACCGTGCCGGGTGAGCCCGGTACCTGGCAAAGGAGTATCGACAGGTATATGCGGTGCTACAGCAGATGTTATAGTATCCAGGAATTTTGCGAGAATGGTTGCGGCAGGCACTGCTGCACATTCGGATCACGGCAGAAGTATAGCGCTTTCCTTATATCGTACCAGTGAAGACGGAGATATAAAGGTTAAGGATGAAGAAAAGCTTAAGAGAGTTGCAAAGAGATTTGACGTTGAGACCGAAGGAAGAGATAAATACGATATAGCGCATGATTTGGCAGAAGAAGGACTTAAAAATTACGGAAGGCAGCTTGGAGAAGTTAAACTTCCACCTTCATTACCTGAAAAAAGGAAAGAGATATGGAGAGATCTTGGAATATATCCAAGGGCTGTTGACAGGGAAATAGCGGCGGTTATGCATTCAACTCACATGGGATGCAATGCAGATGCCGAAAGCATGATTAAAATGGCAATGCGATGTTCATTGACCGACGGATGGATGGGGTCATATATGGCTACTGAATTTACCGATATAATGTATGGGACTCCTCATTGTGCAGATACTGAAGCTAATCTCGGAGTTTTGGAAAAGAACTCTGTAAATGTGGTTTTGCATGGACATGAGCCGATTCTTTCAGAAATGGTAGTTCTGGCTGCATCTGACCCTGAACTTGTTGAATTAGCTAAATCAGAAGGTGCAGATGGAATTAACCTGTGCGGAATGTGCTGTACAGGCAATGAAATTACTATGAGGCATGGGATAAAGCTTGCAGGTAATTTCCTGCAGCAGGAACTGGCGGTTATTACTGGTGCAGTAGATGGATTGATAGTAGATGTACAGTGCATAATGCCTTCATTGGCGAAGCTGTCGGAATCATATCACACTAAATTTATAACAACTTCACCAAAAGCTCATATTAAAGGCTCCACATACATTGAGTTAGATGAAGAGCATCCGTTGGATTCAGCTAAAAAAATTCTGAGAGAAGCAATATTAAACTTTAAGAATAGAGATCAGAGTAAAGTAAATATACCTCAGATAAAATCACATGCGCTTGTTGGTTACAGCGTTGAAGAAATTTTAAATAAATTGGACAAAGTTGTTAATACTGAAATTGGACCTATGCAGACTGTAAAGCCTCTTGCAGATGTTATAAAATCAGGAGTAATAAGAGGAGCTGCAGCTGTTGTAGGTTGTAATAATCCTAAGGTAATTCAGGATAATTCCCATGTTGAGACTATAAAAGGGCTAATAGCAAATGATATTATTGTGGTTGTTTCCGGATGTGCAGCTCAAGCTGCTGCAAAATACGGCTTGCTGGAAAAGGAAGCTGCGGAGAAATATGCCGGTCCTGGATTGGCTACAGTATGTAAACTTGTTGACATACCGCCTGTTCTTCATATGGGTTCATGTGTAGATATAAGCCGTATAATGGAATTAGTCGGGGAACTTGCAAATCATTTAGGCGTAGATATAAGCGACCTTCCTGCTGTAGGTGTGGCACCGGAATGGATGTCGGAGAAAGCTGTGGCTATAGGTACCTATGTAGTATCTTCAGGTATTGACGTTTGGTTGGGAGTAGCGCCTCCTGTAACTGGCGGCCCTGAAGTTGTTGATATCCTTACCAATAAAATTGAAGACTGGGTAGGAGGCAAATTCACTATAGAAACAGATCCTCATAAGGCTGTTGAACAAATTGTAGAAAGAATTAATGAAAAACGAAAGAAATTAGGAATTTAGTAAATGTTTTGCTATTGGTTTGATAGAGTATTTAGAAAATAATAAAGGGAGGTTGCACTATACGGCAGTGTATTAGTGCAATTTCCCATTTAAAAAAGTGAACTGGACAAACTAAAACGGACCAAATGAAATAAACAAATTAGTAGGATAAGTCAATAATGAAAGACTGAAAGGAGGAGATTATATATGAAAATGAAAATAGCTATAACCGGTAAGGGCGGTGTGGGTAAGACCACATTTGCGGCAATAATCAGCAGAATATATGTTTCGGAAGGATATAAGGTATTGGCGGTAGATGCGGATCCTGATCCTAATTTAGCACTTGCCTTAGGATTTCCTCCTGAAATAACATCAGAAATAGTCCCTATTTCAGAAATGAAAAATTTAGTGGCTGAAAGAACTAATTCAACACCGGGAGCTTTTGGAAAGATGTTCAAATTAAATCCAAAGGTAGATGATATACCGGAAAGATACTGCAAAGAATATAACGGCGTAAAGCTTTTAACAATGGGAACGGTTGATACAGGCGGTTCAGGGTGTATTTGCCCTGAGAATGTTTTGCTAAAAACGCTGACTTCACACCTGTTTCTTCAGAACAAGGATATTGTAATAATGGATATGGAAGCCGGCATTGAACACCTGGGAAGGGGAACAGCACAGGGAGTTGACGTATTTATTGTTGTTGTGGAGCCTGGCATAAGAAGTATACAGACTTATAAACATGTTAAAAAGCTGGCTGAAGACATAGGAATAAAAAAAATATTTGCAGTTGCAAATAAGATTAAAAATGAAGAGGATATTAAGTTTGTACTTCAGAATATAGATGAAAAAAATTGTCTTGGCTTTGTACACTACAGCGGAGCAGTGGGAAATTCCGACAGAGTTAATCATTCTCCATATGATTCAGATAAAGTAACAGTGGAAGAAATAAAAAAAATAAAAGAAAAATTAGATGCAGTAATAAATAATTAGCAATTGACAATCAAGGCAGCCCCATAAGCAGCTGACACAAAATCAGAAATTTGAGTCATTTTGTTTAGTGGGACAAATTAGGACAATATAAGGAGGATGAAATATGGGATATAAAATAGCTGTAGCAGGCAAGGGAGGTACAGGAAAAACTACATTAACCGGCCTTTTAATAGATTATTTGATAAAAAAAGGATCAGGGCCTATATTGGCAGTTGATGCTGATGCTAATGCAAATTTAAATGAAGTACTTGGAACAGAAATTGAAGGAACTATAGGAGATGTAAGAGAAGAAATCGCTCAGAAATCACTTATGGGGGATGACAGTTTCCCTGCAGGTATGAGAAAAGCAGATTATTTAAAGTATAAATTAAATGCTATGATAACAGAGGGCGACGGATATGATCTTATTGTAATGGGGAGATCTCAAGGCCCGGGATGTTATTGCTATGTAAATGGCGTTCTTAAGGCACAGGTGGATGCTTTGGCCGGTAACTATGACTATATAGTTGTTGACAATGAAGCAGGCATGGAGCACTTAAGCAGGAAACTTGTAGATCCGGTGGACACCTTGTTCCTTATAAGCGACTGCTCCAGAAGAGGTATTCAGGCTGTAGGAAGGATAAATCAACTTGTTTCGGAACTGAAACTGAATGTAGGGCAGATTTTCCTCATAGTCAACAGAGCTCCTGAAGGTGTATTGAATGAGGGAGTAAAAGAGGAAATAGAAAAACAAAAGCTTAATTTGATAGGCGTTGTTCCTATGGATCAGATGATATATAATTATGATTCTGACGGAAAACCGCTCATAGATCTGCCAGATGATTCACTAAGCAGAAAAGCATTTAATGAAATATTATCAAAAATTCAATTGAAAAAGTAAGCTAAGGAGGTAATTTATGTTTAAAAAACCGATACAGAGGTATTCTGGGAAAATTTGTGAAGTTGAAGTCGGCACTGGAGAAAAAACCATGAAACTGGGAGGGGAAGCAGTTCTTCCTTTTTACAGTTTTGACGGCGACACAGGGAATAAGCCCAAAATAGGAATGGAAATTTCGGATGTTTATCCGGAAGGATGGATAGATGCATTAAAGGAGTTATATAAAGATGTTTCAGATGATCCTGTAAAGTGGGCACAGTTTGTTGAGGAAAAATACAACCCGGATTTTATTTGCCTAAAGCTTGTTAGCGCTGATCCTAATGGTATGGATGCATCTCCGGAAGATTGTGCTAAAAAAGTTAAAGCAGTTGTTGAAGCAATTAAGACACCATTGATAGTTGCAGGTACTGGAAATCATGAGAAGGATGGAAAGTTATTTGAAAAGGTTGCACAGGCAACCGAAGGACATAATATCCTTTTAATGTCTGCTGTTGAAGATAACTATAAAACTGTAGCTGCTGCCGGAGTTTTGGCGTATAACAACAAGGTTGCAGCCGAATCATCTGTTGATATAAATCTTGCAAAACAAATTAATATTTTAATTAACCAGTTGGGAATTGACAATCAAAATATTGTGGCCAATATAGGATGTGCAGCCGGCGGATACGGCTATGAGTATGTTATATCAACGTTGGACAGAGTTAAACTTGCAGCACTCACCCAGAATGACAAGACACTTCAAGTTCCTATTATATCTCCCATTTCATTTGAAACATGGCACGTAAAGGAGTCAATAGAACCGGAAGAAAACAGCCCTCAGTGGGGAAATCAGGAAGACAGGGGAATTTCCATGGAGATTGCAGCTGCAACAGGAATATTGACTTCAGGAAGCGATGCTATAATACTTCGCCATCCTAAGTCGGTAGAAGTAGTAAGAAGTTTTGTCAATGAATTATTGGGATAATAAATCTATACTGGTATGGTATAAATTAAGGAGGATTCAAAATGGCTTTAAAAGGATTAGATATATTTAAGTTAACGCCCAAGAAAAATTGCAAAGATTGCGGATTTCCAACATGTTTGGCTTTTTCAATGAAGGTGGCGTCCGGAGCGGTGGAAATAGGCAAATGCCCTCATATGAGTGCAGAATCAATAGAAAAACTATCTGAAGCAACAGCTCCTCTTATGAAGACTATAACCGTAGGAAAAGGTGATAATGAATACAAATTAGGTGGCGAAACGGTACTGTTCAGACATGAGAAGACATTTGTAAACAGAAATAGGTTTGCTGTTATTTTCTCAGAAGATATGGAAAATTCCGAAGTTGATGCCAAAATTCAGCATATTAAGGATGTGAAATATGTTAGAATAGGCGAAGAAATGAAAACGGAATTTGTTGCTCTTAAATATATTTCTGACAAAGATAAATACGTATCACTGATAAATAAAGTAAAATCCAGTGGACTGGAAGTTGCTTATATTTTAGTATGTGAAGATGTTCCTGTTATGAAAGAAGCACTAGAATTGATAAAGGACGAAAACCCCATAGCATATGGAGCAAACAAAGATAATTTTAAGGAAATGGTAGATCTTGTTAAAAATGATAATATAGCTTTGGGAGTTAAAGCCGATAGTTTGGAGGACCTTTATACATTAACAGAAGAAATCCAAAAATTAGATTATAAAAATCTTATATTGGATCCGGGCTCAAAATCAGTTAAAGAAACTTTTGAGAATACGGTTCAAATTAGAAGAATTAACCTTCAGGGTCAGGACAGAACATTTGGGTATCCATCTATACTATTTTTAAATGAGCTTGCCAAGGGAGATAAATTCCAGGAGGTAGCTCTATCCACCTTATTCACAATGAAGTATGGTTCAATATTGGTTTTAAACGACATGGATTATTGTAGGGCGCTTCCGCTTTACGGAATAAGGCAGAACATATTTACCGATCCTCAAAAACCAATGAAAGTTGAAGTTGGACTGTACAGTCTCAATAATGCAAATGACGCTTCACCTGTACTGTGTACTGTTGACTTTGCACTGACTTACTTTGTAGTTTCCGGAGAAATTGAGAGATCCAAAGTTCCTGCTTGGGTGGTTATTCCTGATGCAGGAGGATATTCGGTGTTGACTTCCTGGGCGGCAGGCAAATTTACCGGAAGTGTAATAGCTGATGCTGTAAAGAAGAGTGGAGTTGAAGAAAAAACCAAGAGCAGGACTCTTATAATACCTGGAAAAGTTGCAGTTCTAAAAGGTGAATTGGAAGAAGAGCTTCCGGGATGGAATATAACGGTAGGAACTTCAGAAGCTATGTATATTCCTAAATTCTTAAAAGAACTTGTTGCAAACAGTTAATCTTTAGTAAGGCAGGTATCGGTGGGATTTTAACCGATACCTGAAAATAATAAGGGTAAAAAAAAAATTTATCAGGAGGTCAATTAATAATGGAAAAATTTTTGATCATAGGCGAAAGGATTCACTGTATATCCCCCACAATAAAGAAAGCTATTGAGGAACGAGATACTGCACCGATATTTAAAAGAGCTAAGGAACAGTTAGATGCAGGAGCTGCATATTTGGATGTAAATATAGGACCTGCCAGTAAAGACGGAGAAGAGATAATGCCATGGATCGTTAAAGCAATCCAAAATGAATTTGACAATGTACCGCTGGCACTTGATACGACTAATACAAAAGCAATAGAAGCAGGACTTAAAGTTTATAACAGGGGAAATGGAAAACCAATAATTAATTCTGCAGACGCAGGAGATAGGATCGGAAATATAGATTTAGCGGCGGAATATGATGCCATGTGTATAGCATTATGTGCAAAAGAAGGAATTACAAAAGATAATGATGAAAGAATATCATATTGCACAGAATTGCTTGAAAAAGGCATGGAACTTGGAATGGAACCTACAGATCTGTTATTTGACCCATTGATTTTAGTAATAAAAGGTATGCAGGAAAAGCAGAAAGAAGTATTAGAAGGTATTAGGCTGATAAGTGAAATGGGACTGAAAACTTGCTGCGGCCTCAGCAATGTATCCAATGGAGCGCCAAAGGAAGTAAGGCCTATAATTGATGCTACTTTTATGGCTATGGCAATACAAAGCGGGCTTACTTCAGCAATAGTGAACCCTTGTGATAAAAGATTAAGGGAAACAATAAAGACTTGTGATGTTATAAACGGAGCAGTATTATACGCAGATTCCTATTTACAACTTTAATTTTCAGTATTAACAATTTTAAAAGGAGGATCAAGAATGAACTTATTTCAGACAATATTTACCGGCTCAAATCAAGCCTTGGCTGCGGCCGAAGGCATAGTTAAGCAGGCAGTTGAAGAAAAAGGCAAGGATTATAAAGTAGCATTTCCTGATACAGCATATTCATTGCCGGTGATTTTTTCAGCGACAGGTAAAAAGATAACTAATGTTGGGGAACTTGAGGGTGCCCTTGATATAGTAAAAAGCCTTATAGTGGAGGAAGAGTCTCTGGACAAAGCTTTAAATGCCGGACTGGCTACTGCTGTAGCAGCGGAAATAATAGAAGCAGCTAAATATGTGCTTTCAGATACGCCTTATACTGAACCTTGTGTAGGCTTTATATCAGACCCAATAATACGTTCACTGGGTGTGCCTCTTGTTACAGGAGATATACCAGGTGTTGCGGTAGTATTAGGTGAGTGTCCCGATACAGATACTGCAACTAAGATAATTAAGGACTATCAATCAAAGGGCCTTCTTACATTCTTAGTAGGAAAAGTAATAGATCAGGCTATAGAAGGAAAGGTTAAGATGGGTCTTGACTTGAGGGTTATTCCTCTTGGTTATGATGTTACTTCTGTTATACATGTTGTAACAGTTGCTATAAGAGCAGGTCTTATATTTGGAAATGTTAAAGGCGGACAGCTCCAGGAGATGCTTAAATATACTGCTGAGAGAGTTCCTGCATTTGTAAATGCTTTCGGGCCTTTGAGCGAGCTGGTTATTTCTGCCGGAGCCGGAGCTATAGCCCTTGGTTTCCCAGTAATTACAGACCAGGATGTAACAGAAGTGCCTACACTTTTGCTGACACAAAAAGATTACGATAAATTTGTCAGAACATCTTTGGAAGCAAGAAAAATAAAAATTAAAATAACTGAGATCCCTATTCCAGTTGCTTTTGCATCGGCTTTTGAAGGTGAAAGAATAAGAAAGAACGATATGTATGCCGAGTTCGGCGGAGGGAAGTCCGAATCATGGGAGCTTGTTGTTAAAGCAGATTCTGCAGATGTTGAAGATCATAAAATAGAGATTATAGGTCCTGATATTGATACTATTACTGAAGTTCCGGGCAGAATGCCTCTTGGAATCCTTGTAAAAATTGCCGGAGCCAATATGCAGAAAGATTTCGAACCGGTTCTTGAAAGAAGACTGCATTATTTCATGAACTACATAGAAGGAGTAATGCATGTGGGACAAAGGAACTTGACCTGGATTAGAATAGGAAAGGAAGCTTACGACAAAGGATTCAGGCTTAAGCATTTGGGTGAGGTAGCATATGCCAAGATGCTGGATGAGTTCGGTTCAGTTGTAGATAAATGTGAAGTTGTTTTAATTACGGACCCTGAAAAAGTGGAGAAATTAAAAGATAAATTAGCAATGCCAAGATATGAGGAAAGAGATGCGAGAATGGCATCCCTGGTGGATGAGAGCGTTGATACTTTTTATTCATGCAATCTCTGCCAGTCATTTGCACCTGCTCACGTATGCATAGTTACACCTGAAAGGCTTGGATTATGTGGAGCAGTTTCATGGTTGGATGCTAAGGCAACACTGGAGTTAAATCCCACAGGCCCATGTCAGGAAGTACCTAAGGAAGGTCTGATCGACGAGAATGCAGGTATTTGGGAAAAAGTTAATGAAACGGTTTCAAAGATATCTCAGGGTGCTGTAAACAATGTTACACTGTACAGTATTCTGCAGGACCCAATGACTTCTTGCGGATGTTTTGAATGTATTACAGGTATTATGCCAGAAGCTAACGGTGTAGTAATAGTCAACAGGGAATATGACAGCATGACTCCTTTGGGAATGACATTCGGCGAATTAGCATCAATGACTGGCGGCGGAGTACAGACTCCTGGATTCATGGGACATGGTAGAAGCTTTATCCCTTCCAAGAAGTTTATGAAGGCTGAAGGAGGAATTGAGAGAATAGTCTGGATGCCTAAAGAACTGAAAGATTATGCAGGAGAAAGATTAAATGCTACAGCTAAAGAATTGTATGGGGTAGATAATTTTGTGGATAAGATATGCGATGAAACTATAGCTATTGAATCGGAAGATGTAATGAAGTTCCTGGAAGAAGCACAGCATCCTGCATTGGCTATGGACCCCATAATGTAGTATTAATATAGGTAATAAAAAAGATAGAAAAGTAATATGAAATATTGATTTGTATTTTTTAAGAAAGGTATTTATTATATGGCAGAAATAAAATTTACACCCTACAACGTAAGTATAGAAGTCCCAGATGGTGAAAATTTGTTGGAAGTTGTAAGAAAAGCCGGGATATTCATGGATACTCCATGTAATGGCAGCGGAGCTTGCGGAAAATGCAAGGCCAAAATAATTAGCGGTAATGTTCTTTCAGAAAACAGCAGACATATTTCTCTTGAAGAGAAGAATAACGGATATGTGCTTGCGTGCCAAAGCATTATAAAAGGTGATGCAGTTATAGAAATACCGGAAACCGAGTCGTCTTCTATGTATGGTATGAAAATCGAGGACTTTTCCGGTAACAAAGAAAAAAATATATTTCAGGAATCCAAAGAACGCATATTTAATGGAAGCGGGATGAAGCCCGGTACTTATGTAAAAAAGGAATATTTAGAGCTGGACCTGCCTACATTGGATGACAATATATCTGATTTTGAAAGGTTAAAAAGGCATGTTAGAAACCAGATGGGCTATAAGTATGTATTTTGCAGGCTTCCCATATTAAGAAAAATACCTGAACTTTTAAGAAAGGCAGATTTTAAAGTCACAATAACACATATACCTAGAGGAAATGGTAAGACCACAATTATTAACGTAGAAGAGGGAGATAAAACCAATGAGCTTTACGGAGTGGCGGTGGATATAGGAACTACTTCCGTAGCGGCATGTATAGTTAATTTATATAATGGTGAATTAATTGCGAAGACTTCATCTGGGAATGCCCAGATGAAGTATGGTGCTGATGTTATAAACAGAATAATGTTTTCAACAAAGGCCAATGGGCTTGAAAAGCTCAATCGTGCAATAATTCAGGAAACCATAAACCCTCTGTTAAATAAAATGTACATGGATTCTGGCATATCAATGGATCAGGTAGTGTCTTTCGTAGCGGCGGGAAATACTACCATGTCTCATCTATTTTTAGGTGTATATGCCAACTTCTTGAGAATGGAGCCATATATACCTGCTTTTGTAAAGGCACCTTTTATAAAGGCTTCGGAACTTAATATAGGAATCAATCCGGAGACCTTTATATATTTGGTTCCCTCTGTAGCCAGTTATGTAGGAGGAGATATTTCCTCAGGAGTATTAGCTTCAGGGATGTGGAATACCCAGGAAAATATACTTTTTATAGACTTGGGGACCAATGGAGAAATAGTGTTTGGCAACAGCGAATATCTTATGACCTGTGCCTGCTCTGCGGGACCTGCTTTTGAAGGCGGGGAGATAAGCTGCGGTATGAGGGCTACCGTCGGTGCTATAGAAAAAGTAACAATAGACAATAAATTTGAACCGTGTTTAGATGTAATCGGAGATGAAGACCCATTGGGAATATGCGGTTCAGGTATTATAGATCTTATATGTGAAATGATGTTTGCCGGGATTATAGACAGAAAAGGTAAAATAGTAAAGGGCTTGGATACCAATAGGATCAGATTTGATGAACATGGGATCGGAGAATATATTCTGGCATTTAAGGAACAGTATGATTTAGAACGGGATATTAGCATAACAGAAGTGGATGTAGACAACTTTATAAGGGCTAAAGCAGCTATATATTCAGGAATTACCACCCTTTTAAATAAACTTGCTATGGATTTTACCGATATTGATAAAATATATATAGCAGGTGGTATAGGAAACAGCCTTAATATAGACAATGCGGTTAAAATAGGAATGCTGCCCGATATAGAACAAAGTAAAATCAACTATATAGGAAACAGTTCATTGATGGGCTGCTATCTTACAATTATCAGTGAAGATGCAAGGCATAAATTAGAAGAAATAGCTGCCAGCATGACTTATGTGGAGCTAAGTGCCGAGGCAGAGTACATGGATGAATTTGTATCGGCAAGTTTTTTACCGCATACGGATATAAGTAAATTTCCCACCGTTAGAGACAGCCTTAATAAGCGCAGCTGACAGAAATTAAAGGAGGTAATAAGATTGTGTGAATCCACGGCGTATTTAGTGTCACCGGAAGGTGAAAGCAAGGTTATGGAATATGTGGTTAACATAATTCCAAAAGACGATAAATGGTTTTTAACAAATATTTTAGGTGAAGAAAAAACAGTGGAGGGGATTTTAAAAGAGGTAGACCTTTTAAAAAATAAAATCCTTATAGAGAAAAAGCCGTCATAAATTCCTAAAATAGTACAACAGAAAGGGCATTATGAATATTAAAAATGATAGCCACGAGCATGATCACAGTCATGGTGGAGACTGTTCTCATGTCCATGAACATTGTCACATGGACGGGCACAATCACACTCACGACCAGGATAATGCATTAGGCCATGAAAAAGGTAAAGATGAAAAAACATTAAAAATACTGCTGAAACATTGGATAGAGCATAATAAATCCCACGAAGACAGCTTTAGTGCATGGATAAGCAAGGCTAAGGGTATGGGAAAGATGGAGACTTCGCAGTATATTGAAAAAGCAGTTAAGTTTATGGAACAGGCAGATGAAATGCTGCAAAAAGCGGAAGAACATATGTAGTGCAGTGTACAATAATTCTATATGTAAATATCAGGTTAAGGAGTGAAAGATGGGCAGCAATATTAATTCAGAAATAGACCGTGAAAAAATAGCATATGAACATTATAAGGACGAATTTAAAGATTATGAACCTGAAGCAATGGCAAAAAACACAGGATGTATTTACAACAGGGACACAGGCGAAATAATTGTAAAACTTATGGGGCAGGAGTTATCGGTCAAGTATCCGTCCGGAGATATATACGGCAGGGACGGAGCTGAATTAGAAGGCTTTCATTCAAAGATCCTGATCTTGCGATATTTGATTCACGGAAGTGGAGTAGAACCCTCCAAAAAATACATTACCTATAGAGAGATAGAAGGCGGGAATGTATATTACGGTAATTTTTATGGAAGGTGTATTTTGCGACTTTCCAGTGTATTAAAGAATAATCCTGAAGGATTAAAAAAAGCTTTTGAAAAGCTGGATGCTGAAAAAGTTAATAAAGGTGACTTTGCTTATAAAATTCAATTTTTAAATAATATTTATTTGATTTTTATATTTTGGATCGGAGATGATGAATTTCCGCCTTCATCTCAGATATTGTTCAACGAAAATGTTCATTTTTATTTTACGGCAGAAGATTTGGCAGTAGTCGGAGATGTATCCATAGGAACTTTAAAGAAAATTGGAGTTTGGGAACCAGCAAATTAACAATTAGATTCCTCAAATTAAAACATATTGCCCATGAAAGCAGTTACAATTTTCACGGGCAATATATTTATAAATTGCAGGTCCTGAATCCTGAACGTATGCATTTTTAAGTCAGTTTTAATGTTTAGAACATAATTTTGCTCATGTTATCGATTTCTTTACTTACAGCGTTATAAACACCGGGAAAAGAACTGAAATTCAATCCCTGAGTCAAGCACGGTATAAAATAATGTTTTCCGCATCTTCTGCAGGCTTTTTCTACATACTTTGCAGTATTTTCCACAGTCCATTCCGGAAAATCAACAACACCGCTGTCAATATCGCCCATAAAGCTAATTTTGCCGCCGTAGTTCTTGATGAGCTCAGGAGTATTGTTGGTTGTCATGACTCCCTGCCAGATGTCGATTCCCATATCAATCATATAAGGAACTAAAGTTGCCGCATAACAGTCACTGTGATGAACAATGAGCTGAACACCGTTATCTTTATAATAACCGTATATTTTCTTGTAATTTGGGTAGAAGAATTCTTCAAACATCTTCGGCGCCATAAATGTAGATTTTTGACTTCCCCAGTCGTCATGATGGAAAATCGCATCTGGATGAATGTGATTAATAATCTGTTCTGCAAGACGAAGTTCATAATCTGTAATGTAATTAATTAATTCATGCATTTTTTCAGGTTCTTCATAAAAACTTGTTAAGGCATTTTCCATACCCATTAAATGATGTGTCATTTCAAAAAGTCCAGGTGCTACAAAAGCTGTTACAAATTTATCCTTTCGATCCACAGAATTTGCATGTTTTATAGTAGCTTTCCATTTTTCTTCAGGAACTATGACCGACGGTGCTTTCACATATTTTTCCCATTGGGTAATGTCTTTCAGTACAATATGATCGTCATCTTGTACTGGAAAGCCTCCAATCTGCCCTTCCGGCCACCTAAAAGTTATACCCCACTCATTCTTAATTTCTTTACCCGGTGTGACCATGGTTACTAATATTGGAATTTCCAATATGATGTCAAGAAATTCATATTGATTTACAAACCTGTCAGGATTTCCTCCTTTGATCGTTTCAAGCAAATTTTCTCTTTTTGTTAACATAACAGCACCTCCTTGGGTTTTGTTAACACTTAAGCACTTGCCAATTTTTTTGCTTCTACAGCCGCGCTTCCGGCGTCCGGTGTATATGCGTCAGCATTGATTTCGGATGCAAATTCAGGTGTTACTGGTGCGCCTCCAACCATTATTTTAAATCCCTGCAGTTTAGACTCTTTCAGTGCTTTTACTGTTTCCTTCATAGCCGGCATTGTTGTTGTCAACAATCCGGAACAAGCAACTATCTTTACGTTATCATTCTGCTGTACAGCTTCGATGAATTTTTCCTTAGGTACATCAACGCCAAGGTCTACTACTTTGAACCCGGCACTTTCAATCATCATGGCTACCAGATTTTTACCTATGTCATGCAAATCTCCGGCAACTGTACCTATTATACAGGTGCCCAATGATGATGTATCACCTGATACCAGGTGTGGTTTCAAAACATCAACACCCTTTGACATTGCTTTTGCTGCTACAAGCATTTCCGGGACAAAGATTTCGCCTGCGGAAAACTTGTCTCCTACAGTACTCATGGCATCAATCATTACTTGAAGAATATCCTCAGCTTTATCACCTTCATCTAGTGCTTCCTGTACAAGACCTGGGATGATTTTAGTTCTGCCTTGTTCTACTTTAGATTTTACTTCTTGAATTTTTGACATCCTTATTACCTCCTGTTTTGTTTTTTAATGAAAATACTATTACTTGAAATATTACTTGATTAACTAAAATTAAATGGATAACTGTTTTGTTTATAGTTTCAGAATAAATTTTTTATTCTTTTTTTGGTTTTTTGCCTATAAGGCCGTTTCGGTAAGCGTGAATATAATCCAGACAATATTCATCATTTTGCAACAGAGCTTCTGTAGCATAAATTATTCCTACCATATCTCTGTTTGTAGGATCTGCAATAGCACTGTCCATTCCTGCCTCCATAGATAAAACCATAAAAGCTTTATTAATGTTTTTTCTCGCAGGAAGGCCGAAAGAAATATTTGACAGGCCGCTTGTAATGTGAATATCAGGATAAGCGTCTTTTATTTCTCTACAGCATGATGTAAAAGTGGATAATGCTTCCTGGTCAGTTGACAAAGCTACTACAAGAGGATCTATGTAGAGCCTGGAAGGTGCAATGCCGTACTCCTTTGCCTTTATCATAATTTGTTCAAAAATTTCCATGCGTTTTCCTGCAGAATTAGGAATACCTTTTTCTCCACATAATAAAGCAATACATCCCCAACCGGTATCTGCAATTGCCGGAAATATTATATCAGTTTTATTACTTTCCATGGAAACAGAATTAACTATTCCTTCTTTTTTACAAAATTTCAGTGCGTCTACACAAATCTGGGGGCTTGGGCTGTCTACGCAGACAGGCAAATCAGAAACTTCCTGAATGCAGTCAATCAGCCAATGCAGAGTTTCAACCTCCTTGATTTCTTCAACTGAAGCGCAGCAATCAATGTAAGAAGCATTTGAGTCTGTTTGTATTTTAGCTAAATGCTTAATAAAATCCGAATCATGATTAGCAATTGCTTCTGCCACAGATGGTATAGAGCCGTTGATTTTTTCACCAATAATTATCAAATTAATAAACACCTCCGTAATCGTTTGTTTACAACATTTTAGCACAAAAAAATTCAAAATTCCATGCACAAACTATTGACATTGTACGGTTTTTTTACTACACTTTGTATTATGAGCAAGAATAAATAATATATTCATTATATATAAAATTATGTTGTAATATTATCACAAAAGAGGTGTAATTATGAAACTAAGTGCTGCCTTTGTTGTTGACCAATTAAAAAAAACACATGATGTTTTCACTCCAAGAGGACTTTCAAAAGATCCGTGCCTGGTTCGTCCGTCGCTATATTCTCCGGAAATTAAAATAGAAAATTATATAGTATATGTTATGGACGAAAGTGCAATGAAAGATTTGAAAAAATCCGATGTATTTCCTGAGAATTGCTTGATTTTAACTGCAGGAGACAATGTTGAAAGTAAATTACCTTATATGTGCCTTGTTAGTGGGAATGTAATGGAAGTATTTGCATCCCTTCAGGAAATGTTTGAAATGTATGACTTGTGGCAGGAGAATTTGATGTACAGTTATCTTGAAGGAAAATCCATACAAACTATGCTTTCTATAAGTATGCCTGTATTGCAGAACTCACTTGTTGTAGCAGGTATGGATTTTTCTATTTTAGCATCTTCATATGCCATTCCGTTTCAGCAGGAACAAATATTCGGCTCTTCGGAAAGTACTCATTCTTTTGTAACGGATTTAAAGAACAATGAACTTTACTACAAGGTGAAGGAGATAGATGGAGCGTTTTATTTTCCAAAGGATATAACCGGATTGGGTTCGCTTTGTGTAAATATAAAGCAAAACGGTAAAACCATATATCGATTGCTGATGCTGGAAGATTGCCGTCCCATTAAAAAAAGTGAAGGATTTCTTCTAGAATTTATGGCATTTTTGATAGAACATGTACTTAATAATAACAGCTATTATCCCGGAGGATGGTATAATATAGAGCCGCCTATTATATTGGAAAACATGTTAAGCCATAACATGGTAAAGGGTTTTTATCATTCTAATAAAGCTCTTTACAAAATTTTTAAAAGCATTTTAACTGATAAAACAGCGGATTATTTGCAGATAAGTCAAAAGCTTGATGTTTTGGGATGGAGCCCGCAGCATGAGTATACATGCTTTTATCTTGAGATGACAGAATTGGACAAGCGAAATTTTACCTACAATCCTATAATTTATTATTTGAGCAGTATGTTCAGCAATTGCTGTGCCTTTCCGTATAATGAAAATATAGTAGTTTTTGTTGATATGACTCTTTCACAGCTTACCAGAGATGAAATGTTAAAACGTTTGGATCGTTTTACAGATGAAAACTATTTAAATGTTGGAGTCAGCCGTACTATGGAAGGGCATATAAGCCTTAGGAGGCAGTATGTTCAGGCATGCATTGCTTTATCTATCGGAAGCAGCAAATTCCCGAAAAAACAGGTTAACAACTTTAATGATGTTTCTTTTGATTATATATTAAAGCAAGCAACAAAAACGCTTCCCGGATATATGATATGTCACGAGAAGCTTCTGTTCCTGAAGCAAAGTGATAAAGACAAGGGAACTGAATATATGAAAACACTTCGAATATATTTAGATAACCAATGCAACGTAATGCAGACATCAAAACAGCTGTTTATACACCGCAGCACAGTCCTGTATCGTTTAGATAAAATAAAACAGATTCTTGGTTCTGATCTTAAGGATCCTGACGAAATTTTATATCTTATGCTTTCATTTCGTCTGCTTGATATGGAAGAAGTAAAAAACAACCTGTATACGATATAGTATTTTTCCCATAATAATATGAAATTCCATTATCCTGACAAATTTGGCTTACCAGTATACCGTAGGACTCCATTGAGGAAATAGCCTTGCCCGGGAAACGGCAAGGCTTATCAGGATATGTACATTTTTTGCAAATAGTACATGCTCCGGCACCAAGAGGAAGAATGTCCTTATACTTTGGTTTCAGTAAATCCAATAAATCTGCGAATCTTTTTTTATGTAGTTTTTCTATTTCTAACATGCTGTCAATATCAAAACTGTCTTCCACTTTACCTACAGATTGAACTATAATACCTGTTTTAAATTTGGATATCCTTTCCGTACATTCTTCCAAAGTTCCACAGCCAGGGGGGCATGCCCAATTTTTATTGTACATTCCGCAGGTATTTGCCTGGCACATTTTACGTACTTCCGGCATCAGATGCACAGTTTTGACATCCAATATGGTATAATAATCAAAACCGATTTCTGCTGCAGCCTTTAACAATGTATTATCTTTCATGCTATACCTCTTTTTAATAATGTTTATTATATATTATTCTTCCTGAGTTGTGGAATCTTGTTCGGGAAATTCCATCTGTTCTATAAATACATCCTGAAATTCCGGCAGGAAAGCTAATTCTATGAATTCTGCTTTTTCAGCGATTTCTGCCGCCCTGATAAATTCTTTTTCATTAATTATGGCCAGTTTTGCACCTTCTCCGGCTGCATTCCCGATTCCGATTATTTTATCCTGCAGTTCTTTTGGAATAAGGCCTATGGTACATGCGCTGGCCGGAGACATATAGTTTCCAAATGCTCCTGCTATGAGAACACGGTCAATATCCGTAACCTCAACACTCATTTTAAGGCAGAGCAGTCGGATCCCTGCAGCAATAGCCGATTTAGCCAGCTGAAGTTCACGAATATCCTTTTGACTTATATAAATTTTCTCTGTCAAATAATAAGGTGATTCTTTCAGATATCCAGAAGGTTTAATGATCTTTTGATTCAGCATGACGGAAATAGCATCTAAAAGTCCAGAACCGCAGATACCTATGGGTTCTTTATTATCAATTACGGTATATTTCATCCGGCCATTTTCCCATATTACATGGTCTATTGCTCCAGCGGCGCCACGCATTCCAAATGTAATTTTAGCTCCTTCAAAGGCCGGACCTGCAGCAGTGGAGCAGGCCACTATGCGTTCACTGTTTCCGAGGACAATTTCTCCATTAGTTCCTATGTCAACCATAAGAGTTAATTTGTCAAGTTTGTCAAATTCAGTAGCTAAAAGGCAGGCGGCAGTATCTGCTCCCACAAAACTGCCTATGATCGGCAAGACACGAAGTATTCCTTCGGGATGAATGTTAATCCCGTAGTCACATGCCTTATAAACATGCTCTTTAAGAATGGCCGGCACATATGGAGCAACCACCAGTTTTGCGGTCGATAATCCGAGAAAAAGATGGTGCATAGCAGTATTCCCTGCGAAGGAAATGCCATATATGTCTTTGGTCTTGATTCCAGCTTTTTCAGAAAGCTCTTTAATGAGTTGATTAATAGCCTTGCGTACTATTTTGCAAAGGTGGTTGTTTTCATGCTTCAGTTCATAATTACATCTTCCTATTACATCGGCTGCGTATTCGGACTGGGGATTGAGTATACTGCCTATTGCTAGTATTTTGCCGTCATAAGCATCCAGCAGGTAGGCGGCAATTGTTGTTGTTCCCACATCAAAGGCTGCCAATGCACAGGTTGTTTTTGCATTTTCTTTATTGGGCAGTGCCGGGATTCCGGGCTGAACATCCGTCATTCGGTAGTTACCCTCGGTTAGTATTTTATGTTCGGTTTCTTGACTTAATGTTTCCACTTCCATATTTTCAGTAACCGTAACCTGGCATGCCAGGTTTTCAGAAACATGAGAGCCGCAAATAATTTTAACTTTGCATTTACCGCATTTTCCTTGGCCGCCGCATGGAGAATCAGGCTTTAGCCCTGCTTCGCGCTCAGCCTCTAAGAGGGTTGTGCCTTTCTCTACAAAAATTATTTTTTCTTTGTTAAAAACAACTTTGATTTTGCTCATACTTTCTCCTTTCAAGGGTATACGGCCGCAAATATTATCTACGGCTTAAATTACGTATTTCTACAAATTATAAATATTGTTTATTTTATAAATTTAAATTTCTTATTCCTGCATCATTTATAATATCAGAAACATCCTTCCATTTGTTTAAAGCATAGATGTGAAGGCCGTTTATTCCTGCATTCATATAACGATAAATCAATTTAACAGTGTATTCTTTGCCTGCTTTTTTGTAGTCCTCCGGGTTATCACCGTATTTTCCGATTATAGCAGCTAGTTCTTTTGGAATTGAGCAGCCGTTAGACACAGTCATACGAATTGTAGGATCCTTTGAAAGCACAGGCATAACTCCTACATCAATAGGAAGTGTAACGCCGGCTTTCCTGAGCTTTTCAACCCATCTTTCATATTGATCCACATCATAGCACAGCTGGGTCATTATGTAATCTCCTCCTGCGTCCTGTTTTGCTCTGATATGAGCAATATCTTCCTCGAGAGTACTTGCCTGAATATGTTTTTCTGGATCTCCGGAAATAGCAATGCACATGTCAGGGAAATTTGTCCTGATGAATTCAACCAGCTCATTTGCATAATTGAAGTCGCCCCTTGTTTCAGCCCATCCTTGGGGGAAGTCTCCGCGCAATGCCAATATGTGGTTTATTCCCATATCTACGTATGACTGTATAGTTTCCTTTATAAAATCCTTTTTATTGCCTATGCAGGTGAAATGAGTAACAGGTATAGTTTTTCCGCTGTCTTTTATTGATTTGATTACTTCCTTGTTTCGGCCTGCATTTGTGCCTCCGGCTCCATAGGTGCAGCTGATGAAATCAGGCCTGTATTCATACAGGTGCTCCAGTGTGTTGAGCAGGGGTTCCATTGGCTTATCTAATTTGGGCGGAAATACCTCAAAGGAGAAACTCATTCTTTTTTTCATAATTTCTGATACTTTCATTTTAACCTCCGTTTATTCAGCAGTGCGATGGGCACTGCTATTATATTAAATATAATTTTATTTATTGTACTTTTTAATTTATTCTTATTTTAAGCAGTCAATATTTCACAAGCTTCAACTGTCTGGTCCATGAGTATAGCGGTTGTTATTGCTCCTATTCCTCCCATTGCAGGATTCAAAGCTTTTACTTTACCGAACGTATCATCGTAATCTACATCTCCGCACATCTTTCCTGAACCGTCATCGTTTATACCTACATCAATTACTACAGATGATTCTGTAAAAAAGTCTCCATTCATGAATTTTGCCTTTCCTATAGCCGCTACAACTACATCAGCTTCGGATGTTATTTTTTTCATATTTTTGGTCTTGGAATGGCAAATAGTTACTGTTGCGTTTTCATTTAATAATAGCATAGCCAGAGGCTTTCCTACAACAAGGCTTCTTCCGGCGACAGCTATATTTGCACCGATCAAAGGTACCTTGTAAAATTTGAGCATTTCTACAACTGCTTTTGGTGTGCAAGGTGCAAAAATTGCGTTTTTGCTGGTAAAAATCTTTTCAAGGTTGGCCGGCGACATGCAGTCCACATCTTTTTGCGGATTTATGGCATTTGATAAAATGTCCTGGTTTAAATGCTTTGGCAAGGGTCTGAATAGCATAATTCCGTGAATATTAACATCATTATTGGCAGCCTCAATTGTTTTGGTCAGCTCTTTCATTGTGACGTTCTGGTCAAGCTCTTCAACAATTCCCTTTATTCCAAGTGCTTTACAATTTTTTAATATACTTTTTTCATAAGAAATATCATCTTCTCTTTTTCCTACTCTTATGATTTTCAGTGTTGGTACAATACCTTTTTTATTAAGGTTCGAAACTCTTGTTTTAATTTTTTCCTTTAGTGAATCAGCTACAGGTTTTCCTGTTAATCTTAATGTTTCTGTCATATATTGCCTCCGTGATAAATTTTATTTTATATGCTGCATAAATTCGTTTACACGTCAGCTGTCAGCTCAGAATTTTTACAACTTTGTCGTATACTTCATCTGCCGTTTTTATACCTTCGGAAAGAAGCCTTTCAGCTTTTTCTTTTTGCTCAAGCACGTATTTTTCGTCGGTTATTGAATTTAAGTTTATAAGTACATTTAAATAAGCGCTGTTAAGTCCCGCTTTAAGAAACTGTACTCCTACACCCACGTCGCTTATTATATTTTTTGAAGATATATCTTGTATCTCCTTATGCAGCATAATTGCATCATAGGTGTTAAATAATGTTTTCATAGGTGCAGAACAGGCGTTTTTTAAACATTTTTGCATTACTTCTTCTTTTTTATTTTTTCTTTCCATGTGGCAACTCCTCTTTTCGGGCAG
>ENA-UOOE01000162-UOOE01000162.1-fermentation-metagenome-genome-assembly--contig:-NODE-162-length-70296-cov-4.424382_pt1 | contig 70296 bp, 65 predicted proteins | sample MGYA00245776_ERZ724021 | MGnify/ENA primary metagenome ERZ724021 (study PRJEB28704, sample SAMN03018321) | fermentation metagenome | biome: anthropogenic terrestrial biome; feature: soil; material... | reverse complement strand
TAGAACACCTAAAATGTAGTTCTAAACATATTATACGAGGGAGGAATAATATGAATACTTTAATTAGCGCAGATAACACATGGGTTCTTTGGGCCTTGATTATCAGTTCTGCAGCCATTAGCATTGTTCTTGAACAAAAATACAGTTGGGTTGCAAAGGTTTCCGGTGCAATAATAGCACTGCTTTTCGGTTTAGGTATGTCAAATTTAAGAATAATACCAACCGAGGCTCCCGTCTATGACGCCGTATGGGGATACGTGGTTCCGCTGGCCATACCAATGCTTCTTTTTAAGGCGGATATCAGAAAAATCTGGAGGGAAAGTGGAAGGATGCTCAAAGCTTTCGTATTTGCAGCAATTGGTACAAGCGTAGGAGCATTTGTGGCAACATTCTTATTGAAAGGAGCCATTCCTGAGCTGGGAAAAATAGGCGGCACAATGACTGCAAGCTATATCGGCGGAGGAGTAAATTTTGTTGCTATGACAGCTGTATTTAAACCTTCGGAGTATCTTGTAAATTCTACGATAGTAGCAGATAATCTGGTTATGGGAGCATTCTTTTTTGTTTACATGTATATACCGGCTTCTAAATTTTTCAGAAAACGCTTTAAACTGTCATATCCCAATTTGGACAACAATGTTGTAATCAATGACGAAGCAGAAAACAAGGCCGGTGCATACTGGTCAAGAAAGGAAATGTCTCTTAAGGATATAGCTCTTACAGTTGCAATTGCTTTTGGCATTGCATGTGTAAGCAGTGTAATAGGCGGCTTCATGGGCGGAGTGGTTCCCGAAGGTAATTTTTTCTTTGAAATGATAAAAATAATCTTAAGCAACCAGTACTTCCTTATAACAATCATAACTGTATCACTAGTGGCATTATTTCCTAATTTCTTTGATAATCTGGCAGGAGGGCAGGAAATAGGAACATTTTTGATTTATATTTTCTTCGTAGTAATCGGTATACCGGCTTCTGTGATGGAAATAATAGTAAACAGCCCGTTATTGTTTGTATTCTGTATAATTATAGCGGCAGCCAACCTGTTATCCTGTTTAATAGGTTCTAAGGTAACCAATATTACTCTTGAAGAAGCCATGCTTGCTGCAAATGCCACTGTAGGCGGTCCTACAACTGCAGCTGCCATGGCAATATCAAAAGGCTGGGAAGAACATATCATACCTTCGCTGTTATGTGGCCTCGCAGGATATGTATTTGGTAATTTTATAGCATTATTTGTGGGTAATTCACTCATAAACTTATTTGGATAGGGGGAAGATATGAAAATTTTTGACGGACATTCAGATATTTGGACAGATGTAACACAACGAACCTTAAAGGGTGAAAATAATATATTAAAAAAATATCACTTAGACAAATTAAGAAAGGGACAGATAGAAGGAAGTATATTTGTTATATGGATAGACCCACCGTATACGAAAGACCCATATGCCAGATCAATGCAATTTGTAGATTCAATAAAAAAGGAACTGGAATATTGCAAAGATTCGGTATTGATAGTCAGGTCATATGAGAACATTGAAAAAGCATTGGCGGAAAATAAGTTTTATATTCTGATTGGTTTAGAAGGTTTAAGCAGCATAGGTGAAAATTTAGATTTAATTGACTTTTTCTATGATTTTGGAGCAAGACATGCAAGCCTTACCTGGAATGAAGAAAACGCACTTGCCACCGGAACACGTGGTAATGCCGACAGAGGCCTGACAGAGCTTGGAAAAAAGGCTGTTAAGAAAATAAACCAGAAGAATATGCTTATGGATGTATCTCACTTAAATGATAAGTCATTCTGGGATGTAGTAAATGTGACAGATAAACCTATAATTGCTTCTCATTCCAATTGCAGAGCATTATGTGATGTTTCCAGAAACCTGACTGATGACCAGCTCAGTAAAATTGCCGAAACCGGCGGTTTGGTTGGTATAAATTCATTTAATGAATTTGTTCATAAAGATAAGAAAAAACAGACGGTTGAAATGCTTGCAAAGCACGTCGTCCACATGGCAGAGGTCATGGGAACTGACCATATAGGAATCGGTATGGATTATTGTGATTTTTTGGATGACAGCGCAATGAGCAGCTTCAGCTCTCAAGAAACATCATATACACTTAGACTGGAGGATGCGTCAAAAACGTACAACGTCATTACCGAATTAAAAAAGATCGGTTTTTCCAAGGATGAAATTGAAAAGATTGCATATAAAAATTTTCACAGGATAATAAAGGAAATAATAAAGTAATAAACAGGCAAGCTTAAAATACGTACGGAAGACATCTGACTGACAGACTGTCTTCCATACGTATTTTAATTATTACTCAGTGGTAAATGTAAAGCATATATCTCTTGTTTCATAATATAAGCCGTATGCACTTAATCACTGCTGCAATTATTCCAATTATAATCAGTGGAATAAGCAAAAATCCTATACTTAAAGGTATCAACAAAATTATAACGAACACTCCTGCAATTGCTCCAATAATCGTAAACACCACTTTCAGAAGCACGGCTCCTATTTTTATGGCAGCAACTATAAAAACAAAAAATATGGCTAATCCAAATAATATTTCCATTATATCTCCTACTTGTTTAAAGTATCTATAATTATAATACACACTAAAAGTTCAAAGTTTATTAATATAGAGTTAAAATATAATTAAAATTATGGCAAAATATCTTAATAAATGATATAATTAACTAATAAAAGTTAGGAGTGCCCAATGATTGATTTACACATTCATTCCAGATTTTCAGACGGAACAGATACTATAGACGATTTGCTGAAAATTGCAAAGAATAAAAATCTTCCTGATCTTGCGTTGACTGACCATGATACTACACTTGGAGTCAAGGAAATAGTGGAAAAAGGAAGCAAAGAAAACATTAATGCTGTTCCCGGCATTGAAATTTCATCAGTTTCAAATAATCGTATGATTCACATACTAGGATATAACATAGACATTGAAAACAGTCAGCTTCAAGAATTATTAAATATAATAAACAATTACTTTAATGAAACATTTTTTGAACACTACAGTTATCTTTTAAAAAACAACATACTGGATTTTGATATAAACAAAATAATAAAATATGCCTGCTACAAACAATCAATAGCTTTGTCCGATATTTTAAAGGCTATGATTGCAGAAGGTGCACCTTACACTCTTAAAGACTGGCCGGAATTTTTAAATACCAAAATAAAGCTCTACCATGGACATTTTATTGAAAATTTTCCTGTACATTCTTCAGAAGCCGTTGAAGTTATAAAGCAGGCAGGAGGAATTCCTGTCTTTGCTCATCCGGCCAAAATCGGCTATGCTGATTTAGAAGAAACCAAAATTCTACTTCCCCACGGTTTGAGAGGAATTGAAGTTTATTATCCGTACCATGATAAAAAATTAGTAGAACGTTATGAACATTTTGCACATAAACATGATTTGATTTGTACGGGAGGAACCGATTGGCACGGTTCCGAATTAACTACATGGAACGCTGAAATAGGAGATTTCGGGGTAAATGACATAAAAATACTCTCTACTTCATAAAATTTTCAATATCTTTAACAGTTTTGATAATATCACTAGAAAGATTAATTATTCCGTTTTTTTTGACCAATACATCATCTTCTATTCTTATGCCTATACCTTCTTCTTTAATGTACAGTCCCGGCTCAATAGTATACACGTTATTTTCCTGCATTGTCTTGTCTCTTCTTCTTAAATCATGAACATCCAAGCCCAGCGGGTGTCCTATGCTGTGATAATAATATTTTTCAACATCCCTGTTGTCTTTTATAATATTTAATGATTTCAGTCCTTTGGCAAAATGAGCCTTGACAGCGTCATTTACATCCACTTCAAACGCTCCCGGGTGCATTGCATCAACTGCCACATCCTGAGCTTCTAATACAATGTTGTAAACATCTTTCTGCCTTTGTGAAAATTTTCCGCTTGCAGGATATGTCCTTGTAATATCTGAAGCATAATTGTTGGATAAAGCTCCTAAATCAAGGAGTATCATACTGCCATCCTCTATTTTTTGTTTAAGATCTACATAATGGAGTATCACCGCATTCTCCCCTGAAGCACCAATAGTTTTAAAACTTGGTCTGGAGCCTTTCAACATTAATTGATACTCAAAATCAGCTCTTACCTGATATTCAAATTTTCCGGGGTTTAAATTCTTCATTACAAATTCCAGTGCTTCTTTAGTATAACCTATTGCCTTCTTGATTTCTTCAACTTCTTCTTCCGATTTGGAACTTCTCAGTTCAGTTATAATATCTAATGAGCTTTTTATGTTTATTGCAGGATATTGGTTTCTAAGCCAATGCGCAAGACCTCTGTACAGATCGTACGGCTCATTTTTATCTGTTATATATGAGAAAATATAGACATTATCCGGCCTGTCTGAAGATGAAAGCCTGCTTGCAAACTGCTCTGCAAACTCATTTTTATTTTTAATAGATTTAATTCCTGAAACCTCCATGGCTTTTTCCTCTTTCATTAAAATACCGAACCATTTTTCAAAATATTCGTCTACAGGCGGAATATACAAAGTTTCAGAAACTTCTCCTCCTATTTTGTTGATTAATAAAACCATATCTTCCTCATCTATACCGGTAAGATAGAAAAAGTTCCTGTCTACGGAAAATTCATATGACTGATCTGCACTTTCTCTCGGCGCTATGCCTGAAAAAAACACTGCAGTAGAATAATCCTCCATTTTTTTTGCAAACTTAGCTCTGTTGTTAATAAAAAAATTCTTATTCATTAGCCGATCCTCCAATACTTAATTAAGTTAATTATATACTCCAAAATTAAAACACGCAATAATAAGATACTTATTTCATAAACGTTAAACTAAGAAGTATAAAATAATTATTTCGCAAATTTTATTGATTTATATCCTGTAATAGTATATTATTTACATACGTCAGTAGAATAATTATAGTAGGAGGTAATTATGAAGAAAACAATCTTCACCCTAAGCTTGGCGTTAATATTGATATTTACATCGGTACCTGCATTTGCTCAAGGCACAGATGAAATTACTGTTTCTATGGACTCAGTTAAAATTGAATTTACCGATGATTCAGGATTCCCATTTGTAGATGAAAACTCAAAGACACTTGTACCTTTCAAAAAAGTCCTTGAAAATTATGGTGCAACTGTTGAATGGAACAATGACAGCCGTATTGCTACAGCCGTAAAAGGAGACATAAAGGTAGAAGTTCCCATCGACCAAAATTACATAATTGTAAACGGACAGCAAAAAGCAAATGACACCGCAGCTAAAATCGTAAATGGAAGGACATTTTTACCTATAAGGTCTGTCATCGAAGCTTTCGGAGCAGATATAGAATGGGACCAAAATACTAAAAACGTTGTAATTACAACAACACCTGTGGATGCTAAAAAATTATTTGCAGAAGCAAACGACAAATCATATGAATGGAAAAACTATGACACAAATGTGCTAATGAAAATGTCTATTCCTTTCAAAGACGATTCCGGCACTGCTCAAACAATAAACATGGATATGAAAATGATGATGACCATATTCATGGAACCATACATGAAAGCTAAAATAAATTCGAGTATTGTAATGGAGTCAATGGGAGAGGAATTAACTCAGCCCATGGATATGTATTTATCAACAAATGATAAGTCATATACTACTTATATAGGAACAAAAGATAATAAAACAGGTCTTTATAACTGGGCAAAATCAACCATTGAAGATGAAACGTTTGCTAATTTATTAAAATATAATGATGCTTATATAAAAGAAAATAAAGAATTAACAGAAAAGTATACGAAAGATGTTAAATATTTAGGTAAATACAATGACCCTTCAGGAAGAACACTGCTGAAGTTGGAATATACGCTTTCCGGTGATATCTACAAGGATATGTTAAGTAAATATTCAGAAGAAATGGCTGAGATATCAGGAGAAGAAGATGCTGAAATGAAAGAAGCATTTGAGGCTCTTGCTTCCGGCAATATTGGGGACATAACCTACATAGCGTATATTGATGAAGCAACAGGCGAATTTGCAAAATATGAAATGAATTTAGGCAGTATGATGACATCCATAATGTCAGGAATGACTGAAATCCCCGCTGAACAACTGGAAACACTAAAACAAATGAAAGTCGAAATGATTATGGATATTTCAAATATAAACCAGGCAAAAGATTTTGAAATTCCTAAGGAAGCACTGGATGCTCCAGAAGTATCTGAAACAGTTCAGTAAATATCAGTAATATAAAATCTAAATAATAAATTCAATAAGGCATGCAGGCGGGCCGCTATTAAAGCGGGCCCGCTTTTTCAGCCCAAACCATATTATCATTATATTGGAGATACAAATGAAAAACTTATTAATTTTTACAATGATATTTTTGCTTTCAGGGTGTATATCAACATCGGATCCCCAGACTGATCCCGGTACCGGAAATAATGGAAATCCGCCTAAAATAGAAGAAACGGTTCAGCCAACTGAACCAAAAGATACAAGCCTGTTTCATGAATATAAAAGTGATGCGTTAAAAACACTGAACAATATGACACTGGAAGAAAAAGTCGGACAGATGTTTCTTGTGAGATGCCCCGATGAAGAACAAAGAGATCTTTATCTTTCAATGAAACCCGGAGGATTTATTCTGTTCGGAAAAGATTTTGCCGACAAAACAAAACAGCAGATTATCGACGACATAAGATATTATCAAGCTAATAATTCTATTCCTATGATAATAGGTGTCGATGAAGAAGGAGGGACTGTGGTCAGAGCAAGCTCAAATCCACTTCTAATCGAAGAAAGGTTCAAATCTCCTCAGGAACTTTATATAACAGGAGGCCTTGAAGCCATTAAGCAGGATGCTGAAGAAAAATCTAAGTTTCTTCTAAACCTTGGCATTAATTTAAATCTTGCTCCTGTTGCGGATGTTTCCATAAACGAAACAGATTTCATACATCAAAGAGCTTTTGGCAAATCTGCCCCGGAAACTGGAGAGTATGTCAAAACAGTGGTGTCTGCAATGAAGCACAGCGGCATATCCTCTACACTAAAACATTTCCCGGGCTATGGAAGCAATGCCGACACTCATACAGGGTCAGCCTATGACACGCGGCCCTATGAACAGTTTGTAAACAGCGACTTTATACCTTTTAAAGAAGGAATAGATTCAGGCGCAGAAAGCATACTCGTCTCTCATAATATAGTTGAAGCTATAGACGGTGAACTGCCGGCATCCCTTTCAAAAAATATTATTGATATTCTAAGAAATGATATGAAATTTACCGGAATTGTCATGACCGACGATTTATCAATGGAAGCAATAACAAAGATTCAAACAGACCTTTCTCCCGAAACCACGGCGGTATTGGCAGGAAACGACATGCTGATAGTAACTGATTTTGAAAGTAGTTTCAAATCACTTCTAAATGCTGTAAAAACCAGCAGTATATCGGAAGAAAGAATTGATGAGTCCGTTTTAAGAATATTGCAGTGGAAATATTATATGAAACTTATGTAGGAATGTATACAGCAGGTGATGAAAAAACTCACCTGCTGTCAGGGATTTAATGCTCATGCAGGTATTCATTAAATAAATCACTTAACTTTTTCACAACGTCCATATCTCCTATGTCAGGTTTGCCCATCATATCTGCTCTTATAAGTTCAAGCAGATCATCCAGTCTCTCTTCTCCCACGTCATTAATAAGCTTCTTAATTCCTTTTTCTTTTACGCTAGAAACCACTTCTTTTATATAGTGAAAGCGGATTAAAATTTTTACCTCGTTTATAAATTTTTCGTCATATTTCAACCTTTTAAGTATTTTTTCGCTTTCCTTGGCGGATTTTATATGATGGCCATAAAAATGCCCTCTCCCATTTGCATCCATAGTAAAACAGCCGGGCTTTGCAATATCGTGCAGAAGAGCTGCCATTCTTAAATGAAGCTCAGGCTTTATGGAATCTAAAACCACCATTGTGTGATCCAAAACATCCTTGTCATGATAAGGCGTATGCTGCTCAAAGCCTTTCAATTCAAGCAATTCAGGAATAATATCCTGCATTTTTCCATTTTCGATCAAACTATATATACCATCTGAAGGTTTAGGACTCATTAATATTTCATTTAATATATTCTTACACATATTTCTCCTCGTTTGTAAAACTTTTCATTATATACAACTACATCTAATAAAGCGATACATCATATTATCAGTTAAATCATATTATATCATTTTATATTATCTTTCAATAAAATCCATTTATAAATTAATTATTTCTATTACATCTTTCTTAAAAAAAAGAGGCACTGCCTCTTTTAGTTTTTACACCTTGAATTTTAAATCCTTACTTTCTAATCCTTGTCTTTTAATACTTCAACGGCTTTTTGAAGCTGACTGTCCGTATCATAAAATTCATATCCGTATCCCGGTGCATCTTCAGGCAATACTATTTCTATATCCGGTTCAATTCCAATTCCATGAATATTGATTCCATTTGGAGTAAAGTATTCAGAAACGGTCATCTTAATACCTTCGCCGTCATTTCCAAATCTTTGAACTCTTTGAACTATCCCCTTGCCAAATGTTTTTGTCCCTATAAGAGTTGCCCTGCCTGTATCTTTCATTGCTCCAGCCATTATTTCAGAAGCACTAGCACTTCCTTCGTTTATCAACAAAGCAATCGGAATATCTTCAGCATTAGCATCTGATTTAAAATATTCAACCTCTCCTGATTTGGTTTTAGTATACGTTACTGTACCTTCACCAAGGAACATATCTGATATATCAACTGTTGCATCAATAATTCCCCCTGGGTTATATCTTAAATCTATTACCAGTGACTTCATTCCCTGATCCTTAAGGTCCTTATATGCTGCCTTAAAGTCTTCCGCTGTCTGCATATCAAATGTGGTGATTCTTATATAACCTATTTCGTCCTCGAGCATCGAAGGTTTTACAGTTTTGATTTTTATTTTTTCTCTATTTACAATAACATCCGAAACATCATGATTCCCGTCAGCATTTTCTCTTTGAATGGTCAACGTTATACTTGTGCCCGGTTCACCTTTCATGATATTTACAGCCTGATCCATTTTATCGGCAGTATATTCAGTGCCGTTAATTCTCACTATTTTATCACCCGTTTTCAAGCCGGCCTTTTCGGCAGGTGTATCCTCAATTGGCGATACTATCAATATTTTATTATCATCACTGGCTGTTACATAGACTCCTATACCTTCATATGTGCCTTCCGTATCTTGCATAAGTGCAGAAAATTCTTCCTTAGACATAAACTGGGTATAAGGATCACCCAATGCTTTTAAGGTGCCTTCTAATGCACCTTCAAGCATTTTACTTTCATCAGCGTCATAAAGAAAATCCTGTTTTGCAATTTCCATTACACTTTCCTGTTTTGCGTACTTATCATGCATATTTTTCATTTCTGTATATGCTTCCTTTGATAAAACCACCTTCTGACCTATTCCAACAAGAAACACATTTCCTAATGTAAGAGTCAAAAAAGCAGTTACCAAAACAACCGCAACAATAGTAAGAATATATTTTTTCTTAGATACCATATACTCAACTCACTCCCGACAATTAATGTTAAGCCCAAAATTAAGTGCTTTATTTATTTATATGCCACGCTGTACCATTTTATCCTATCTAAATTAATACAACAATAACCACATGAATAATATTATAACATAATTTGCTATAAATAAAAAAGATTTATTGTTTATTTTTATCTGGCAATAAATTTTCTTTTTTTTACTATTGATATTTTTACTTGTTTGTAATATAATTTATTTGTTTCGGACCATTAGCTCAGGGGATAGAGTGCTGGACTTCGAATCCAGGCGTCGGGGGTTCGAATCCCTCATGGTTCAGTAAATTCAATGGCTGTAGGATTTAAAAGCTATGTTTTATATAAAATTTAACTCTTTTTTAACTCCTAACTCCAAAATAAAAAAATGCATAGATAATTCTACGCATTTTTTTATTGTAACGCTTTGTCCATCAACTCATATAATACACCAGGCTCATAAGAAGCCGAAAAATTTTAGTGGCCACCTCCCCATGAGTTAGCCGGATATTGAAAGAGCAGAACCGGCACTTTTATGGTGACTGGCTGCCCTATGTTTTTATTATAAAAAATGTTGACATATATAAACAACTATGTTATTCTAAATGAGTATTACAGATGTATTTATAGATTTCACATGTTTTTAGAGATTATATGTATATTAAGTGTATATAATTTGTAAAAACATGTGAATTTTTTATATTTGCTATGCGATATAAATTAAAATTAGGAGGTACCTCATGAATAAAGGTACAGTAAAATGGTTTAACGCAGACAAAGGATTCGGATTTATTACAACTGAAGGTGGAGATGATATATTTGTTCACTTTACATCTATACAGGGAGATGGATTTAAGTCCTTAGACGAAGGCCAAGCAGTTAGCTTTGATATTACTCAAGGGAACAAAGGGCTGCAAGCTTCTAACGTAAATATAATATAATTAAATATTTTTCGTAAGAACATTAAAACCCGAAAAATTAACTTTTCGGGTTTTTTATATTCATCAAATCTCACTTATCGAATCTATACAGAAAATGCGTATGCTATCATAAGATTACTTTAAATATTATTCATAAAAAGACTTTAAATTATTATAATAATCTATATATCTTTTTATTTGTAATTTTAATAACTTTATGATATGAATATGATAAAACTATTACTAATAACAAGTATATCCATAAAGATTCTCCATTCTCCATAAAATCAGGCTTAATAATTTTTGATATTAAATATCCCTCAAATAAATAAAGTTCATATGAATAGCTCCCTATCTTTTCTAAAAATAATGATTTTAAATTATAATGCCTTAATACAATTAACATACCGGTGATTGTTAATATAAAGAAAACATCATTAATTATATAGTCAACAGCACTGGATAAATCGGCATTGAAATTCAAGTAGAAAATTATTGATGATGTAATTATTAAGGGTATTAGCAGACGATTTTTATACTTTACAACATATTTCTCTGCATACATGGCATAAAAAACGCCAATAGGAAATATGATCGAATGCCCCTCCCACAGATAACTTGCACCACCAACAAAATCAGTTAACCCGATTATTATTGACATCAATGAAAAACTAAATAAGGCTGCAATTTTTAACAAGTCCCTTTTTACAAATCTAAATGTTAAATAGAATGCCACATACCAAATTATAATGAACGAAATATACCACATTGTCTCATCTACAGATCTGCTAAAATCAAGACCAAGTACTGCCAATAAAATTGTTGCGGTTGAATGTTTAATCCCGGACAAGTAGTCAACAATAATCCATAAAACAGTTACAACGCTGTATGGTATTAAAACCGCAGTAATTCTTTTTTTAAAAAATCCGTCTAATCTTTTATTCTCAAAGGACTTTGTCAAACCATATCCGGATATAAACAAGAAAAGAGCAACTCCCATACTTCCGAATGGCTGCATGAACCTCCAATCATAAAATTCCGTATTTAGGTGCCCTAAAATAACCATTAATATAGCAAGACCTTTAATTTGTTCAGTACAAACAAAATCAAGCGAAAAATCTCTTACTTTTGAGTAATCATATCTAAAATAAATTAATATTAATGCAAAAACTATTGTTGATAAGATGTACAATCTATATTGCTCCTTTATTATGTCATTATTACACGATAAAAATTAATTATTAAAACATATAACAAATTTTATAAATTGTTTCGTTTTATCTATCCGACAGATCATATTATATATTTATAGTGCCCCAATTGTCTAGGCTATATCATAAGTTAAATTATATCATTATAATAGTATTCGTTATATTTACATAATAAACTCAGGTATTAGATCTTAGCATATTCTTAAACTATTATTAACAAAGAGAGAGCTGCAATTATAGCAGCACTCTCTCTTTATTATATTTAATACCTTATTCTTCCACAGCCTCTTCTCCTGGGTGGGGGCGGCGGTGGAGGTGGCGGTGGCTTAGGGCAGCTACATCTGCCAAATCCGTAACCTAATAAAAGCCATGGTGCTAATCTACAAATCATACTATCATTCCTTTATTTTATAAGCTATATTATCTTATTCATTGTTAAGATATAGGTTACATAAAAAAGTAACTGTAAATCTAATATACTAAACCTTAACTATCTGAGCCAATATCTTTTTTTTGAAGTATATCAATTGACTTTCTTAATATTTTCGGTACGGGTATACCCATTAGACCGGCATTTTCTACAATAGACAAAGCCTCATTTGCTATATACCCGATTACAACCGCATTTCTTATCATTTCTGTGCCTGTTGTAAGCAAATCCAACTGTACTGCCACTAATACTATTAAAAGTGTGACACCCTTTCTATACAATCCCTTCCAGCCGGCTCCGCTTTCTAAAGCACCTGATTCTGTTTTTCCGGATTTTTTAAATATTCCCGCTACTATTAATCCAGTAACGTAGTCAACAGCCATAAACAGTATTAATATTCTTAGCGCCGTATCCCAGCCTCCAAGTAAATTCGCTATAATACTGCCAGCAATTCCAAGCGTACCGAATATTTCCAATCTTATTGCATTTATATTTTCCATAGCAAATTTCTCCCTTCAAGAAAGGATCATATAAGCCTTCCTTCATTATTATATGCAGTTTGCCTATGCTTGTCTTAAGGTTTTGCAACAGCTTCCTTTTTTGGGGTATTTCTGCTCATACTGGCCCGTTCTAAAATAAACCGATTCAAAATGCAGAAAGAGCTTACTCAAAAACAAATGAGCAAGCTCTCTATACAAAACTGTCAACAAATTTAATCCAAATATTTAATGCCGTTTACTTTTTTAATTCCAAGTCCCGGAACATCATTTAATATTATTTTATATTCATTAAATACTGCTCCTCCTTCTACAGGGTCTTCACTGCAAAGGACAGGCCCGTCCAAGTCTATTTTTGTTATGACGCTCTTTGCCGCAGCCAAGTGAACTGCCGCATTTACACTTACTTTGGCTTCGAGCATGCAGCCTATCATGCATTCGACACCGTATATTTCAGCAACGGAACAAATTTTCAATGCATTGTGGATTCCACCTGTTTTCATTAATTTAATGTTTACAAAATCTGCAGATCTTTCCTGAAGAATTTTTAAAGCATCTCCCGGCGAAAACACACTTTCATCTGCCAGAACAGGTATTGAAACATTATCAGTAACAAATTTTAATCCATCTATATCGTGTGCTTCTACAGGCTGCTCCACGAATTCCACATTAAGCCCTTCGTCTTCCATTTTTCTTAATATCTTAACTGCTTCTTTAGGCTTCCATGCCTGATTTGCATCAATCCTCAGATTTACATCATATCCCACCGCTTTTCTTATGGCTTTCATTCTTTCAATATCTTTGGACGACTCCTTGCCAACTTTGATTTTTAACGTATCAAAACCTCTTTTTACAGCATCAATACTATCTCTTGCCATTTCTTCCGGCTCATTTACGCTTATTGTTATATCCGTAATAATTTTATTTCTGTATCCTCCCAGTAATTTATACAAGGGAGCATTATACATCTGACCATACAGATCATACAATGCTATATCTACTGCCGCTTTTGCACTGGTGTTTTTTTGGATGCATCTATCAAGCTTAAGCATAATATCCTCAAAATTTTCAATATCCATGCCTATAATACTCTTGATTATGTGCTCTTTCAACGCACCTGTTATAGATCCTTTAGTATCCCCCGTTATTACTCCTGTAGGCGGAGCTTCCCCATATCCTACATTTCCTGTATCCGTATGAATCTCCACAATTATGTCTTCCACACTGTTTACTGTTCTAAGAGCTGTCTTAAACGGTGTCTTCAAAGGTACTGAAATTTCACCTATTCTGATATTTTTAATTTTCATTTTCTTTCTCCTCAATAATTAATTAGCAAGCTCTTTGATAGCTGCGGCCATTACCTGAACATTTTTCATCAGCGAACCAATTTCTATATACTCATCAGGTTTATGTTCCACCATGGGCTGCCCTTTGAAAATCGGCCCGAAAGCTACTATGTTTTTCATTGACTTGGCATATGTACCTCCTCCAATGGAAATCAACTCAGCTTTTTCGCCGAACTTTTCTTCATATACCTTTTGGAGCTTTTTTATAAATTTCGTATCCGGCGATACATAAAGGCTCTCCTTATGTCTTAAATATACTTCTTCCAATTTTCCAATGCTGATTTTTTCCTTAAATGTGCCGATAAAATCATCAAATTTTTTTGTAACCGGATATCTCATGTTAATTTCAATGTTTATCTCATTTTCATCTCCAAATATAGTTCCTAAATTAACGATAAGCTTACCGGATATTTCATCCTCGGAATAAATTCCCAAGCTTTGTCCATTCAGTTCAATGCCGATGTATTTATTAAAGAAATCAACAAATTCTTTGAAATCTCCCGTAAAACCAATCTTACCTAAAAATAGCATCAAATGAGTTATTGCATTCTTCCCTTTTTCAGGTGTACTGCCATGGGCAGGTATCCCATATGATTTTATTATCATTGAACCATTTTTTTCAATTATATTTATCCCGTCAATTTCATCAGAAATTTTTTTAATTTCTTTCATTCCGTTTTCAGGTACTGATACAACCGCCTCAGCATAATCCGGTACAACATTGGCAGCCGTACCTCCCTTAATAGACTTTAAAATAAATTTGCCGCCTTGATTCAACAATCTTTTGTACTTGCAGGTTACAATACCTTTTTCACCGTTGATTATGGGGTATTCAGCATCAGGTGTAAATCCTGCCACCGGCATTTCCTCGCCTTTGTCCACATAGTGTTTAACACATTTACTTCCGGTTTCCTCATTCAAACCAAAAAATATCCTTACTCTTCTTTTTAAAGGTATGTTCAAATCCTTTATAGCTTTTAACGCATACAAAGCGCCTATAATCGGGCCTTTGTCATCCGTGGTCCCTCTTCCATAAATCCTGCCGTTATGGATTTGTGCCTCGTATGGCGGATATGTCCATCCTTCTCCTTCAGGAACCACGTCTAAATGGCCCAGGACAGCAATCATTTCATCGCTTTTTCCATATTCTGCATAACCAATCATGTTATCTAAGTTGACGGTTTTAAATCCAAGTGAACCTGAAAGCTGCAGACAATATTCTAATGCTCTTTGAACCCCTTCACCAAAAGGCATATCACCTTTAGGATCGCCTTCAACACTTTTAATTCTTACACATTCCTGCACGCTTTTTACTATTTCATCCTGCATGCTTAAAACTTTTTCATCAAGCAAAATATCACCTCAAATAATTTTTAATTTACCGACATTTCATCATATACCATTTTAGAGATTGATCCTATTATCTCCCTTCCGTCTTTATTGCTTTTAACTTTATTGGTAAGAACACAGATAATATATTCCCTATCAGGAAGATATACTATTCCTCCATCATGCTCCAGGCTATCCAGGTCTCCGGTTTTGTGCGCAATTACGGTTTCTTCAGGTAAATACAAATCCAACCTTCCTTTAACCTGCTGCTTCTTCAATATATCCATCATCATGTTACTGTAAGTTTTATTTACATTTTCACCCTTATACGTAAGCTCCAGTATATGAGAAAAATCATCTGCCGTTGTGAAATTATCTCTTCCTTCATTTGCTGCCTGGGAATCCATCATTTCCCTTTGAAGTCTGGTTTTTTTCATTCCTAAATTTTTTATGTTAGAATTAATATTATCCATTCCAAGCATGTTTATTAATATATTTGTAGCCATATTATCACTTAAAATAATCATTAATGTACATATTTCCTTTATAGTAAATGTATGGCCTAAGTTTAATTCCTTAAGTATTCCATCACCGTCCGTTTTCATTTCTTCTGTAATTTTAATCTTATCATCTAATTTATATGCACCTTCGTTAATCTTATTAAAAAGTTCTGACATTATAGAAACTTTAATAGTACTGGCTGATGGAAACTCCATATCCCCATTAATTCTGATTTTCATGTTGCTCTTTAAATCCTTTACTGCCACGGCAACATTTCCTTTTTGTGTTTTAATATAGTTTCTTATTTTTTCCTCTAACATATTATACCTCTATTCAAAACAAGATTTTATAACTACGAGAATTACTGAACCTATGGTTACAATAATACCGTATTTGACTAAATTCTTCATATCTTTGGATCTTGCAAGACCCATCTGCCCGATCATGTCAGCTTCAGGATACGCAAACGATGTAATTTGGCCTGCAACAAGCAGTATCAACGCCCATAATGAAGGAGAAACATTAAGCTGCTGAACAAGAGGTTCAAACATATTGTCCATTACTATATTGTCTGCTGTTGCAGCTCCTCCGACTCCGAAAATTCCTGTTAATGCTGCCACAAATGAAAATATTACCTTACTTTGTGATTTTAGCAACGGGTTCAGCAATGAAACCAATTTTTCAAATGCGCCTGCCTCAGCAATAAAATTAATAAACGGGTTAAACAATATAAACATTACAAACAACCACATCATGCGCGAAGCACCTTTGATGAAAGTATCAACCAAATCATTTGGGTTTAATTTCCCTGCAAAACCAGTTATGGCAGCAGATAATGTTATAACTAAAATAGCATAAGATGACCCGCTCTGAAGATAGACCCCATACCCTATCAATGCAGCCATTGACAGTCCAAAGGCCAGTGCCGCCTTTTTCACCTGGTTACTGGCTACATAATTATCCTCATATTCTTCAATATTCTCATAGGCATACATTCCCAAAGTCTTCTTTTGTATTTTGTTTGACATTATATATGTGATCACTAATACAAGAACAGCCAAAGGAATACCTGCAGCCATCATGTAATTACCATAACTTAAACCGGTAAGACCCATTATAGTAACAACCTGAGGTGTATATGGCCCTATGAACATACCTGTCAGGCCGGCACCCATAAAAATCACTGCAACTGTTGACGGAGTAATGCCAATGGCAGCCACAAGAGGTATGATAATAGGAGCAATAATAGCATTTGCTCCCGCCAGGGTGCCAAGCAGTGAAACAAGTACCATAGAACTTACCATTGTTGCAATAATAGCTTTCCTTTCACTATCAACTCCGATTTTCTTAACAAGACTCATAACAAGGTATTCCGCCACTCCTGTTTTTTGAAGTATTGCCCCCAGGCCTGAGCCAAGCATAATGATGAAACCTATGGTTCCTAAAAAGGATCCTAAAGACTCGGAAATAATACTACCGAAATCCGAAAATTTCTGTTTTGTAAGTATCCCGCTTAAAATGACACATATAATAACGTTTAATATAGGATTAAAATCTTTAAATGATAAAATAATGTAAATAAGCAATGGCACTAAAGCAAAAATCGGTGATAAATTAAATAACATAGTAATCCTCCTTTAAAATTAATATATTGTAAATACAGTAACTAAACGGCCTCCCAAAATTTGAAATTCACCTCCTTTTAAATTTTTTTTATAAAAACAAAAACCCAACAACAACAATTACTTGTTATTGCTGGGTTTTATTTACTCCGATATAGTTTTACTACATCACATAAACAAAGCAGCTACGCATAAAATTTATTTTTAACATCCTGATACTTTTTAATGGCATCCTTATAAGATACAATTACAGCCTTTTGAGATGTTCCATGATATCTTCTTTTAATTTCCTGTTCCAATTCGTCAAATTCAAAGAAATTTTTTCCAATAAACAATTTCTTAATAAATTTATCAGTTATGTCGATTGTATGAGTACATCCAATATCGACTATTTTATCATTTTCCGTGTTTATTACAAACGCAATGTAAAATGAATTATAAATTAATGTAATGGCATTATCCAAATTGGTTCTGGATTCACCTATTATATAAACTGTTTCATTCATTATACCACCTGCTACCAAAAATCATCCATATGAAATCATTTTCTCATATATCATGATATATCAATTACTGAAATAATTCAAGAACTTTTTTGTTTCCTTTGAAAATTTGTCGATTATCCCAAATATTCCTTTACTACTCTGGGACTCAGCCAGCGCATCACAACGTAAGCAGAAAAAACCGTATTTGATGCAGGCTTCCATACCACAGTGTTCCCTGCGATCGCCGGAGCACCATGCAAATTGCTTGCTATTAAAATTAAAAGGTGTTATAGCAAAAATAAAACCTTCCAAAGGCCTGTACTCAGTTCTGTTCCAAACATCCTTTGTAGAGTTAGGCTGTTCACAGTACAATTGTCGCAAACAAAAAGCGTTATACCTTAAAAAATCAATTAATTCACATGCCGAATCTATCTCCGCCTGTTTATATGTTTTGCTTTGAGTCAACATGAAAATTAGCTAGAAATAAAAAGTCTTTTTTGCTTTTTATATGCAGCTATTATATAACAAGTTTCAAATTTTTTCAATACATTAAATTTTTTAACTGCCGCTTATTGAGCCGAAAAATTTAAAATTCATAAAATTCAGGTTTCTTATCAAAGAAAAAAACAGCTACACCCCCTATCCCTATATGAGAACCTAATACTGCACCTATTTCAAAAATTGTAGTCTTGCATCCATTGATTGCTTTTTTAATTTTCTGTTCTACGTTTAAAGCAGCCTCTATATCTCCCGCATAGCTGATTCCTATTATTTGGTTTGTAAATTTAGCTGTCCCTGCTTGCACGTCCCTTATTAACATTTGAATTACCCTTTTGCTGCCGCGAATCATTTTAGAAACCACTATGGATCCATTATCTACAGTCAGATATGGCTTTATGTTTAATGCATTTCCTACATAGCTTATTGTTTTATTTATTCTTCCACCCATTGACAGCCATCTAAGATCAGCAATTGTAAAATAGTAAACTATATGATCTATCATAAATTGAATTTGGTTAATTATGGTTTCAAAGGGATGCTTTCTTTCAATCATCTTCAAAGCTTGCAAGGCTATGATCCCAGTGCCTCCGGCTCCGCCTTTTGAATCTATAATTGCCATTTTTCTTTCCGGATATTTTTCTCTATAAGAATCAATTATCGTTTTAGCAAAATTATATGTTCCTGACATTTTAGACGAAAAAGCAATATAAATGAAATCGTCCTTATTAGAAATACACTTTTCAATAACCTTAGAAACAGATTCATAAGATACCTGAGAAGTTTTCAGGGCCTTTCCATCCTTCATATATTTATAAACAGTATCTACATCAATGTCAATTCCGTCCAAATAAGAAACATCATCAATAATAATATTCAGAGGAATAATTTCAATATCATAATTATCAGTTATGTCCCCATTTATGTCACATGTACTATCTACTATTAATTTAATCATACTTTTTCCTTTACACTTGGTTTTTAAAACTACATAGTTATATATTAACCTTACCATAAAGATTTTTCAATTGTTTTTTTATTTTAAATTTATTCAAAAAACTTTTTATGCCTGCAAGCAAGAAAAAAGTATTTGCAAATAATACTCATAAATATTATAATTATATAAATACATACTAAAGGGGATTAAAATGACCTTAGATAAAAAGAAAAAATTTATAATAAACGTAGCATTTATTTTTACTATTTATGCAGTACTGCGTTTTATATTTGTATATGCAATACACTGGTTTATGCCTTTTATTGTAGGATTTTTAATAACAATTGCTTTAAGACCTGTAACCAGACTTGTTAACAAGTTTATAAGAAGAGGTAAGGGCGCAGCCATTTTTGCAATAGCTGCTTTTTATGCGGTTATAGCATTGCTATTATGGTTTTTAATAACATCCTTAATATCACAGATAACAGATTTAATTAATATAATGCCTAATCTATATTTTGACAGAATTGAACCGCTTTTTTTAGAATTTAATGAATGGATTGTTGAAAATGCCAAAACTGTTTCTCCCGAAACAGCAAACTCTATTTCTCAGATAATAACAAACAGTATAAATTACATATCAGACATTGTTAAAAATGCATCTATAAGCATTGTACAATTTATAACCAGGCTGATTTCTAATTTTCCAATGTATTTAATAACAATAATATTTACTATAGTTTTGTCAGTGTTTATAAGTGTGGAATACGACAACTTAACAGCTTTTATAAAACGCCAGCTACCGCCAAAATTTAATTCTACGTTTTCTGAAGCACGGGTATTTTTAACAAGTACACTCTGGAAAATGATTAAATCCTACTTAATTATAATGTGTATAACATTCTTAGAATTATTTACCGGCCTGTCAATACTGAGGGTTGACTATGCTCTGCCTATTGCTGCAATTGTAGCCGTATTAGATATTTTGCCCATTCTAGGTTCAGGCGTAATACTTATTCCGTGGGCAGTTGTTGAACTGATATTAAAAAACTATAGCCTATGCGTCGGACTCTTTGCACTATATCTGGTAATCACCATAGTAAGAAATATAATAGAACCGAGAATAGTCGGAAGTCAAATCGGCCTGCACCCTATCATCACAATAAGTTCAATGTACGCAGGGCTTAAATTATTTGGATTCGCAGGATTTATTTTAGGGCCGGTTGCTGCAATTCTTGTTAAATACCTTAATGACACGGGAAAAATTCATTTGTTTAAATAACAGCTTTCAATTGCCACATAACAATATCAAAAAATAATTAGCAAGGCAAAAGCCTTGCTAATTATTTTTATTTATTTCTTTTTACTCTAATTAAATAATACCCTGTGCCATCATAGCATCTGCAACTTTCTTGAATCCTGCCAGATTTGCTCCTGCTACCAGATTATATCCTAATCCTGCTTCTTCAGCTGCTGCTACGGAGTTACTATAAATATTTTTCATTATTTCATGTAATTTCGCATCAACTTCTTCAAATGTCCATGAATATCTCATAGAATTCTGGCTCATTTCTAATGCTGATGTAGAAACTCCACCGGCATTAACAGCTTTAGAAGGTGCAACCAACATTCCACTGTCTTGAATGAACTTTAATGCATCATTTGTAGTAGGCATGTTTGCTACTTCTATATAATATTTAGCTCCGCTTGATGTAATTTTCTTGGCCTCATCCATATTGATTTCATTCTGAGTAGCACATGGCATATAAACATCTGCCTTTACTTCCCAAGGTTTCTTCCCTGCAACAAATTTAACTCCAAATTTGTCGGCATAATCTTTAACCTTGTCCCTTCCTGATGCTCTCATAACCAACATGTAGTCTTCCTTTTCGCCTTTATTAACTCCGTCCGGATCGTAAATATATCCATCAGGACCTGATATTGCAATTACTTTTCCACCTAGTTGATTTATTTTCTGAACAACGCCCCATGCTACGTTACCAAATCCAGATATTACAAATTTCTTTCCTTTTACTTCTTCTCCAAAATGTTTAAATACTTCCTGTGCATAGTAAACAGCACCATAACCTGTTGCTTCCGTTCTAGCTAAGCTTCCTCCAAAAGGTATTCCCTTGCCTGTAAAAGCTCCATTTTCAAAAGCTCCCTTAATCCTTCTGTATTGTCCATACATATAACCTATTTCTCTTCCACCGCAGCCTAAGTCTCCGGCAGGAACATCAACATCCGGACCAATATGTCTGTATAATTCTGTCATAAATGACTGGCAGAATCTCATAACTTCAGCGTCTGATTTACCTCTTGGATCAAAATCAGAACCACCTTTAGCTCCACCTATAGGAAGACCTGAAAGCGCATCTTTAAATGTCTGTTCAAATCCCAGGAATTTCATTATTGCCCAATTAACTGACGGATGGAATCTAATACCGCCTTTGTAAGGCCCTATAGCTCCGTTAAACTGAACTCTGTATCCTCTATTAACCTGGACTTTGCCATTATCATCTACCCAGGATACTTTAAATGATATACATCTCTCCGGCTCAACTAATCTCTCCAGAAGTCCGGCCTTTTCATATTCAGGATGTTTTTCAACCATTGGTGCTATGCTATATAGAACTTCTTCAACTGTTTGAATAAATTCCGGTTCGCTAGCATCTCTTTTTTTAACCTGGTCAATTATTCTTTGGATATATGCATTCATACGTTAAACCTCCATGAAATTAAATGTTATTCCATCTTTTATTATATCAAATAGTATTAACAATACAACAGAATTTATGTTAATTCTTTGTAATTTTAGTTTAAACGCATGTTGAATTTTATCACATCAACGAAATTTTTAATTTACAATTTAATAGTTTAACTTTAAATTAAAAAAATATTAATTATTTGTAACTTTATTGCCTTAAGATTATTTATTATATTCAGCCCAGATTATCTTTATTTTTACCTGTTTCATCTAATTCACTTGTTCTACTTATTCTTTAGATTTGTTAATCTGATTGTAATAATAAGTTAAAGAAAAAAGGCTCTCATTTAAGTGAACATTCTCTACGTGGACATAATCAGGTACTTTTAAATCCTTCAGTGCGAAATTCCAAATAGCCCTGATGCCGCATTCAACTATTTTATCGGCAATTTGCTGGCTTACATTTTTTGGAGTACATATTACTGCAATATCAACCTTTTCTTCTTTCAAAAAGCTTTCCATATCATCAATATCTTTAATCAAGGCATTCCTGATTGACAACCCAATGAGTTTAGGATTTTTATCAAACAACGCAACAACTTCATAATCTGCTTCATAAAATCCTGTATAATTTGCAAGTGCCTGACCTATGTTTCCAGCACCGATAATAATCATATTGTATTTTTTATCAAGTCCTAATATTTTTGCAATTTCGTTTCTTAAATTTTCTACGTCATATCCAAAGCCCTGCTGTCCAAAACCTCCAAAATTATTCAAATCTTGTCGTATTTGAGATGCGGAAAAACCTGTCATTTCACTTAATTCCCTTGAAGATGTTTTAGCAACTCCAGACTTTGTTAACTCTCCAAGGTATCTATAATATTTTGGCATTCTTTTAATAACGGCAGGTGAAATTCTTTCATGTTTATTCATATTGTGCCTCCTGCTTTTATTTTAACAATCCTCTTTTGTAAATGCAAGCTTTTTTTAAAATAAACTATTTTTAACAAACTTTTATCAAGAATTTTTCATCATTACGCTTTCAATTACATTTGCCGTATCTTCGCAGGCATCACAACATTTTTCAAGACTGTTAAAAGCAACCGTCCATGCCATAATTTCTATTGCATTTTTGGACTTCATATGAAGTTTTCTTACGGATTCAGTATAAAGACCATCACCATCTTCTTCCAACTTATTGATGTGGACTATTTTATCGTGTATAGTTTTTGACTTGCGAAAATTTTTGAATTCTTCAAGAGCAATTCGTAATTCCCCACAGCTTTTAAGTATTAATTTTGAAAATCTCAAGGCATCATTTTTTATTTCACTAATATTATACATATATATATGAAGTATCACATCTTCAATCGTATCAGTTATATTATCGATTTCATTAACAAGTAATACAATATCTTCTCTTTCAATAGGTGTTATAAATTCCTTTGCGAGCCTTCTCATAATTTCGTGTCCCTGAATATCAGACGCATGTTCTATATCATGCATTTCCTTCATTTTTTCTTCCAATGTGTTAACATCAAAATTAATAAGTACTTCGTCAAGCATTTTTGCTGCATCACAGCAATATCCAGAAAGTTTTATAAAACCATCAAAATAATCGAATTCATTTTTTCGTGCCATTTTTCACCTCTTAAATTTTTAGAATATAATCATAAATAATTTAGCCATGAAATATCCGATTAGTCCGCAGCCTGGAAATGTAAGAATCCACGTCCATACCATTTCTTTTACAAGGCCCCAGTTTACCGAAGACAATCTTTTGGCAGCACCTACACCCATTATAGCTGCAGTTTTGGTGTGAGTTGTGCTTACCGGTAATCCCGAAATTGATGAAGCCAACAAGCATGCTGCAGCTGCCATATCAGCTGAAAACCCCTGATATTTTTCAAGCTTGCACATATCCATGCCCACTGATTTTATTATTTTATATCCTCCCATTGATGTTCCCAGCCCCATTATCAAAGAACACACAAGCATCATCCAGACAGGAACCTGAAAGCTTATCTCATTTGCTTGTCCATTTGCAAGGTATATTCCAAGCATAAATACACCCATAAACTTTTGCCCGTCCTGTGCTCCATGCATAAATGACATTGCTGCTCCACTGGCAATCTGAGCATTTTGAAAGATAACATTTGTTGTAATCCTGTTAAATCCTCTGAAAATAATTTCAGTTAATTTAACAACAATCCAGCCCATTATAAACCCAAATAAAGTAGAGAAAACCAAACCATACAATACCTTTACCCATTCATTCCAGTTTATACCCGAAAGGCCATTGTGTAAAGCAATTGCAGCACCTGAAATTCCCGCAATCAATGAATGACTTTCACTTGTAGGTATACCAAACCACCAAGCTAATGTCGACCACGCTACGATTGCGAACAATGCGGCACACAGAGCCACCAAAGCATCCCTGGAATTGTCGCCAAAATCTGCCATTTTATAGATAGTTTGGGCTACATTAGTATTGATCATCGTCATTATGAAAACACCTAAAAAATTAAACACTGCAGCCATTAATATGGCTGATTTTGCAGATATCGACCGGGTCGAAACGCACGTTGCTATAGCATTTGGAGCATCTGTCCATCCATTAACCAATATTACTCCAAATGTTAACAGTGCCGTAACAAGCAACATAGGGTTATCGATAATCTGACTAAAAAAATCCAAAAATGTTACAGACATATAAATATTTTCCCTCATTCCTTAATAATTTATTATATTTTCTTTCAAATTTTTTTAAATTTTTACAGGCAACTTAAATATACCACAAGAACAATAACATTTCCACATATTTTTAAATTCAACTACTGTTATTTAATAGTAACTATTTACCTTTAATATGAATATTATAATAACCTGAACTCAGATTGGGAGGGTATTTATGAAAAAAATTGTTTCACTACTTATTGTTGTTATGCTTATAACGTCGCTGTTCATTGCAGGATGCAGCAGCCAAGAGGAAACACAAATGAAAAATATAAAATTAGTTGAGGTTACGCACTCAATATTCTACGCTCCACAGTATGTAGCCATTGAAAAAGGATTTTTCGAAGAACAAGGTCTGAATATTGAACTTATTAATGGTGGTGGAGCTGATAAATGCATGGCAGCTCTTGTAAGCGGAGAGGCTGATATAGCTTTCATGGGGCCTGAAGCAAGCATATACGTGTATCTGCAAGGAAGAGAAGACCACGCGGTTAATTTTGCACAGCTCACCCAAAGAGACGGCTCATTTATAGTAGGAAGAGAAAAAGATGACAACTTCACAGTTGACAAACTAAGGGGCAAAACAATACTTGGAGGGCGGAAAGGCGGAGTACCTTTGATGGCATTGGAATATGTCATAAAACAAAATGGATTATCTCCAGGCACTAATGTCAATGTAAGAACAGATGTGCAGTTTGATATGATGGCAGGTGCTTTTGCATCAGGAGAAGCTGATTATACAACATTATTTGAACCATTAGCGTCAGCATTTGAACTTCAGGGTAACGGATATGTCTTAGAATCTGTAGGCGGACTTGCCGGCTATATACCCTATACATGTTACAGCTCATTAAACAGCTATATCAAAGAAAATCCTAATGTAATTCAAAAATTTGCAAATGCACTTTATAAGGGAATGGTATGGGTTGAAGAACACTCCGTACAAGAAACAGCAGATGTAATTCTTCCTCAGTTTGCTGATTCTGACTCGGAATTTATTGCAAAAATTGTCCAAACGTATAAGGACTTGAACACCTGGAACCCGGATTTGGTATTAGGAGAAGAAGGCTACAACAGATTAATAGACATTATGAAAACTGCAGGTGAAATTGAAGAAGGAGCTCCATATGATGTAATTCAAACACCCGAATTTGCTTTGAAAGCAAAAGAAAATTACGATAGATAGTTGAAAAATAAAAGAATGCCATCTGCATGGGGTAACCCGAATTTTACTTCCCGTCAGAATGGCATATTTATCTAAAAATTTAATATTTAATATTGATTGAAAGCCGGAGTTACATTGTCATCATCAAAACTTAAACCAGCCTCTTCAAAAGATAATCCTTCTATACTGTATTCTACATCATTTACATCAAATTGTTCAAGGCATAAAACAACGATAGAATTCATATCATCAAATTCTTCTTCTGAAAGATTAACAGCCTGAACACCTAAATCTATAACAGCAGTATCTTCTGTAACATTAATACCTCTTAAATTTACACCTACCGGAATATTGTTGCTGAGTTTTGTATCCTCAGGAGGACCGATAAACAATTTTTCCACAACAGCAACAGCGGGATTATCAACCTTATCTGCAGAAAAAGTTATAGGAACATAGTGCCCAGCAATTTCTGTATCGGGAGCCTTATAATAAACTGTATAATTAACACCTCCGGCAGAACCGTATAAATTTATATTTTCCCTTTCAAATGTCGTATCTATGGCGTAGCCTTTTGGCAGCGCCCCGGTCACCTTTCCTTCAACCTGCAGCTCAACCTTGTCTATTGTCGGGAATTCTGTCAATGTGTATGTAACCGCGGATATCATGTTCTCTTCCTGTTCAATTGACGAAGTATTCAATATATTTTTGCTGAAATCAACTGTACAAAGTCCGTCTTTAATTGACATGCCTCTTATTTCCGTTCCTTCAGGCAACACGCCATGAAGCCCCGACTGTGCAATTCTTTTTTCAGCTTCATTTCCTACAACCATGCTTCTCAATGTTGCCTTTGCAATCCCTTCCTCCCATGAGATTTTTGTATTAACCGGAACTATAAAATTATCTTCATCTTCATAATAAGCCAATATATCAATCTTTTTTGTTTCTTCCGTATTTACTGTTACTGTTTCAACTGCCGGTTCTTCTTCATCTTCTTCATTAATTGAATCTTCTACGATTTCAAATTCTGATGAGTCTTTCGCTACATCATTACCATTATCGCCTTTAAGACCAACCATCATATCTAAAGTGCCGCATCCTGTTATCCCTACTGTTAGACAAATAATCAATATCAGATATATAATTTTATTATAAGCCAATTTCCAAACCTCCTCGCATCTCTATATTTTATTATATTGGGCATGTATAGAAGTTATGATAAGTATTTTATATAAATATTATTTCGTTTTATCACATCATCAGCATTAGGACAATTTTATTTGACAAAACGTTACCTATGGTGCTATACTGATTATTGTAAATTGAATATGAAAAACAGGCCATGGAAGTTGGGTGTTAGTCCCACGCAAGACCGTTGCTGTATTTCACCAATGCTCTAGCTGATGCCACTGGAAAAAGAATTCCGGGAAGGTGCAAAAGCTGTGTTCTATGAAAAAACACAGGTGATAAGCCAGAATACTTGCCTGTTTTGATGTAGTGCTAATTGCACGGTACGTACAGCCCTGCGGACTACCAAGGCTATGATGCAATAAAAATATATGCCTTTTTATTTTTTTATTGTAAGTGTACATTATAATTTTGTACATATACGTCTACGTCTGTGAGTTGGATCGCAGGCGTTTTTTATTTGTTTAGCGTAAACGTTTTAACAGAGACTGTACATGATTTTGCTTTTATTATCACCGTTGGATTTATAGTATTATTTTCCCATCGGTAATGATATAAAAAATAAAAAAAATGTAAAAGGAGTGTCAACAATGAAGAAACAAGTTAAAAAAATAATAACACTTATGCTTATATTGTCATTATCACTTATGACAGTAACAGGTTGTACAACTTCTACAAATCAGGAAGGTGAAAAAGCCCCTGGCGAAACTCCTGATAATTCATCAGCTGAAAACCAACCAACTGATTCATCTGACAAGGTTCTGCTGACTGTAAGCTTTGGTACCAGCTATAATGACAACCGGGACTTGTCTATTGGAGCAATTGAAAAAGCACTGCAAAAGGCTTATCCGGACTACCAGATCCGCCGTGCGTTCACAAGCCAGATCATTATAGATAAGCTTAAAGAACGAGACAATCTTGAAATTGACAACGTAACCGAAGCCATGGACCGTCTGGTAGCCGACGGTATAAAAGAAGTCGTAATTCAGCCTACCCATGTTATGAACGGTTACGAATATGATGATGTCATCAGCGAAGTAACCCCTTATGAAGACAATTTTGAAAGCTTAAAAATTGGCAAACCTCTGCTAACTTCCGACGCAGATTACGAAAAAATTGTATCGGTAATAACCGAAGAGACAAAATCCTACGATACAGATACAACGGCAATTGTATTCATGGGCCATGGAACCGAACACGAGGCAAATGCCGTATACTCAAAACTTCAACAATACATAACCGATGCAGACCACAGCAATTACTTCATCGGTACAGTGGAAGCAACGCCCTCTTTGGATGATGTAGTTGCTCTTGTTAAGGAATCCGGTGCCGCCAAAGTTGTGCTAACACCATTTATGATCGTAGCAGGAGATCATGCAAACAATGATATGGCAGGTGACGAAGAAGGCTCCTGGAAAAATGCATTCGAGGCAGAAGGCTTTGAAGTTGAATGCATCTTAAAAGGGCTTGGAGAGTACAAAGGTGTTCAGGACATGATAGTTGATCATGCAGGTGAAATGATAAATCAGTAAGGATTATCACTGAACATAAGACAAAGATATCGGCCGGAACAATCGCAATATTAAATTATACAAATACAAAATGGAGGAATGAAATGAAACAGGGAAAACTATACGGGGTAAGCGTTGGTCCAGGCGATCCATCGCTAATGACACTCAAAGCTGTATCTTGTATTAAAAAATGCAATGTATTGGCAGTACCACGTACAAATGGCGAAAATACACTTGCCCTCAAGATAACATCAGGCGCTGTTGACATCTCGGAAAAACAAATTGAATATTTAGACTTTCTCATGATACATGATCCTGATAAGCTTGCAAAAAACCACAATTATTTGGCAAAGCAAATTACCGTACATCTGGATGCAGGCCGTGACGTTGCCGTACTAAATCTAGGGGATGCATCATTGTACAGCTCATATTCATATCTCTGCCGTATTCTTCTCAAGCAAGGGTATCAGGTGGAAACCATTCCCGGCGTTACAAGTTTCTGTGCCTGCGCCGCCCTTTTAAACCAAAGTCTGACCGATGTGCATGAACCATTACATATCTTACCTGCATCCATGCCGGATCTGCCGTCTGCTCTGGCTCTGATAGGAGGCAAAGTATTAATGAAGTCAGGCCGTGCACTTCCGGAAGTAATAAACCTAATCCGCCGTGAAGGGCTCAATGAACACTCAACATTAGTAGCTGACTGCGGTCTTCCTTCTCAGCATATCTTTTCAAACATTGACAAAGCGACAGATGAGGGATATTTTTCCACCATACTTATCACTCCTTAACCCGGATATATTTATGATAACGTGGCTGGTGCGCTGTGCTGTTGTGCTGCTGATTATTACTGCATTGCAAAACCGCACAGCATTTTTACCCCCATGGGAAGAACATCTTCATCAAAATCGAATTTTGGGCTGTGCATTAGATTCACAAAATCTTTTTTCTTATTCCTTGCACCAATCCATATAAATGCTGCCGGAATTTTTTGAGCAAAATATGCAAAATCCTCTGCGCCCATACCTGCTTTTTCCTTATCGATTACATTATCTTCCCCTACTACCTCAACAGCGATATTTTTTACAGTATCCATTACCTTGGCGTCGCTGACAAGCACCGGCAAGCCGTGCAGAATATCCAACTTATACGAAGCTCCGGAATATAAGCTTATTCCTTTAAGAATTTTTTCGACATTCTCTAATATATACTTACGGTTTGCTTCAGACTGGCACCTTATAGTACCGCTTATTTCAGCTTCAGCAGCTATAATATTCTTGGCTGTGCCACCATTTATCATTCCAACTGAAAATACTGCCGGATCAAATGGATCAATCTTCCTGGACATAAAACTTTCCATCTCACATATAAATTTTGATGCAACCGATATAGCATCTATAGCCTCCTGCGGAATGCCTGCATGACCGCCTTTGCCTATTATATTTATGGTAAATTCATCTGTTGAAGCCGTTAAGCTTCCATATTTTACAGGTATTTTCCCCACTTCGTATTCTGTTGTAATATGCTGTCCGTATATGCATTTGATTTTAGAAATTAATCCTTTTTTCTCCAAATCTTTCAGCATGATTCTTGCCCCTCCAAGGTTTGGACCTTCCTCTGCCGGCTGAAAGATGAGTAAAATATTATGCTTTAACTTCCCTCTGTTATTATTCAATATTTTTGCAGCTCCCATTAGCATGGAAGTATGGCCGTCATGTCCGCAAGCATGCATTTTACCGATATTTTGTGACTTATATTTAACTTTGTTTTCTTCTGTCAAATTCAAAGCATCCATATCCGCTCTCAACGCAATTATATCACTGTTTCCGCTGCATTTTATCATCCCCATAACTCCTATGTTGGAAGGAATTATTTCAATTTTCTGACTGTTTAAAAATTCTGTTATATACTTTTCCGTATTGTGAGTATCAAATCCCACTTCAGGATTTTTATGAAGATATCTTCTGTGTAATATAAGTTCATCTTTTATTTGATCTGCTTCTTTAAATATCTGATTCAATTCTATCTCCCTTCATATCTGCTAAAACGGCCCATAATTAATTGCCAATGCTCCAAATACAAATATAATCTGAAGTATGAAGCATATAACAAAATACGGTATGAACCATTTATAGTACTTGTTAAGAGGCACTTTCGCCATAGCACATGCAATAAGTACAAATCCTGTAGGCCACAATATATTTGAATATCCGTCTCCGAACTGAAATATAAGAACAGCTATCTGCCTGTTTATACCTATCAAATCGGAAATTGGTATCATGATAGGCATTGTTGTAGCTGCCAGACCGGATGAGGACGGAATGAGGAAATTCAAAAAGTTCTGCAGAATCAACATACCTATTGAACTTGCATATAAAGACATTTCCTGTAAAATATTTGCAGCACTATATATTATGGTATCAATAATATTACCATTAGTAAGAACTACTAATATCCCTCTTGCAACTCCCACTACTAAAGCAGATACCACAGCCGTTGACAATCCCTCTGCAAGAACATTGGTAATTTTATTTGCACTCCAGCCATTCACAATTCCTACTGATATAGAAACAATTATAAATATTGCAGAAATTTGATTTATGTACCAATTAAGTCTTATTAAACCGTACGCCATAACAGCTATTCCAATAAACAGTATCATCACTGAAAGCTTACGCTGTACAGTAAACGGAGTCTGCATTCTTTCTTCATCTATTACCATATCAGTGTAATCAATATCAGAAACCAGGCTTTTTGATGGATCTTTTTTTATTTTTCTCGCGTATAAAAGCACATAAACAATAGTAAATGCTGTCATAATCACAAGTATAAAAATCCTGTATTCTATACCCGAAAAAAGAGGCAGCTCAGCAATTGTCTGGGCAACTCCTATGCTAAACGGATTCACTGTAGCAGAAGAAAATCCTACACTTACAGGCAGCAGAGAAATTCCTATTGCAACCAGAGAATCATATCCTAATGCAAGGCTTAATGATAAAAATATAGGTATAAAAGCTACAATTTCTTCGTATGACATTGTTCCCGTAGAGCCCCATGCCGCAAGCACAGCCATAATAATTATTATCAGTACCGTTGAATATTTTGAATTAGATTGTGTCTTTTTGACCATTACTGCAATGCTTGCATCTAAAGCCCCGGTCTTTTCAATCAGGTGCAGACATGAAATAGCCGAAAAAATCAGGAAAGTAATATTTGATGCCTCAATGAGCCCCTCTACAAGACTGACAAACATATTGAAGAGATTTACGGGAGTTTTGTCAATATACCTGAATGAATCAGGATCAATTACCATCTTGTCTGTAGCTTCATCCAAGACTCTTTCATATTTTCCCGCAGGTACCACATATGTAAGCACAGTTACAATAAGCATAATAGTCAGTAAGATTACAAAGACATGCGGAAATTCACGCTTCTTTTCTTTTTCATTTTGAACCATTAGTATCCTCCATAAAAATATATTGCGATAAAATTTCTTATTTATATGAAAATATCTTTAAATAATAATAAACTATTGGTCCACAAAACACAATAGTTTATTTTAATTTTTATTATCTTTTTTGTATTAGTATACATATTTAAACAGAATTTTAATAATATTCAATTTCAATAAAACAAAAGCTGAAAAAATCCACAGACCAGCTGGACTTTTTCACCATATGAGATAGTTAACATGCATTTTAATTATATCACCAAGCATCCTATCTCATCATCAGGATACCTGCCATTAATCCTCTTTTACCTTTCTGACCTCTATGGGAAAAAAACAAACCATTTCGGCACTTAGTACATAACCCTGATATTTCAATGTTTTCTTCTTTGATTCCTTTCTCCATAAGCAAATACCTGTTTATTTCCCACAAATTAAAGTGATATTTTATACCCTTTATTTCCATGTAGTTTTTAAAGTCCTTATTCTCTGTAAGAAACATATCAGCAACATCCTTGTCCACTTCAAAGCAGGATTGACACAAAGAGGGTCCTATGGCAACAATAATATCACCGGGATCACAGCTAAAATCTTTAATAAAAGCTTTCACCATCTCTCCTGAAATATTTTTCAATGTTCCTCTCCATCCTGCGTGAGCAAGACCAATTACTTTTTTTACAGGATCATAAAAAAACACAGGCGTACAATCTGCATGATATGTCATTAACACAAGATTCCTTTTATCAGTGTAGATTCCGTCAACATTTTTAAATGCAGGATGTGTATAAATTCTACCTTTGTATCTTTCGGTTACGTACATAACATTGTTTGTATGTGTTTGTTGAGTTTCTACAATGTCCGCAGCATTTATATTGATCTTATCAGTCATTATTTCAATATTTCTCTTTACATCTTCACTGCTGTCTCCTGTACCTATGCCAATATTCATAGATTCAAAAGGACCACGGCTAACCCCGCCTTTTCTGGTTGTGAAACAATGCAGAATGTTGTCAAATGTTTCAAAGGAAGGAAATGTTATATATTTAAAATCCTGTATTTCATTTAATTTATACATAATAGTAGCTCCTTATTAATGGGGACTTCAGACTGTGTGATAATTGTCGGCGTACATGGGGACGTTTTACCTGTCCTGCTTCTCATTAACACAACAAATCCATAATAACACAAAATATTTGTTTCGTATGAACTAATTATATCACGTAAAAATTTTTTGTATATAAATAAGTATTGTGGTAAAATAATGTGTATCTATAGTTTATAATATTATTTACAAATTCGCACATGCCAGATAGGAGGACTAATGATTATATCACCTGTTTTTGATAAGAACAGCAACAAAGCTTTATACATTCAATTATATGAATATATTAAATCAGAAATAACATCCGGTTTGCTGAAACCTGATTCTAAACTTCCTTCCATAAGAGAGTCCTCATCTTCTCTTAAGTTAAGCAAAACCACGGTAGAGAATGCCTACAGCCAGCTTGTGGCAGAAGGATATATTGAAAATTACCCTAAAAAAGGATACTTTGTCTGTGACTTGATCGATTACAATATTGAAATAAATACAGAACCTCATAAAATCATAGTCAGTCAACCGGAAGAAATAAAATATATAAATGACGGTGTTGATAAAGACAGCTTCGATATCTCTACATGGAAAAGACTGTATAACAAAATAATAAACGATAATAACACTAATATTTTCACCGGCGGATCACTGCAGGGAGAAAAGCTATTAAGAGAAGAAATCGCCGATTTCGTCAACACTATGCGCGGAGGCAACACAGATCCGGCTCAGGTAATAGTAGGTGCGGGAGTCCAATACCTCCTTGGGATTCTAATAGGTATAATCAAAGAAAACTACAATACCGTGGCTGTGGAAGACCCAGGTTTTAAAAAAGCTGAATTTATATTTGAAGATTACATGTTCAATATAAGGCATATACCAATTACAGATAACGGCTTTCCTGTAGAAGAGCTTCTTAAATGCGATGCAAAACTGATTTATATAAGCCCTTCCCACCAATACCCATTAGGTACAATAATGCCCATTAATAAGCGAATGGAATTATTGGAATGGGCTTACAAAAACAACGGCTTCATAATAGAAGACGATTATGACGCAATGATAAGATATGGAGGCATGCCAATTCCGTGTCTTCAAGGATTAGACAAAAACGACTGTGTAGTTTACTTAGGCTCATTTTCTAAAATGTTTCTGCCTTCACTGCGAATAAGTTTCATGGTAATACCTAAAAAACTTCTGACGAAATACAATTTAATTAAAGCAAGACATACCCAATCAACTTCTAAAATCGACCAGTTGGTACTTGCGAATTTTATGAAGGAAGGTTATATGGCAAGGCACCTTAGGAGAGTTAAAAGAATTTACAAAAATAAAAACTCTATGCTTATAGACAAATTAAAAAGTGTATATAACAATAAATTGCAAATAATAAATTCAAATTCCGGGCTACACATAGTCTGCCAAGCTATAACAAGTAAAAGCCATAATAAATTATCGGAAGATGCAAAAAAATCACGCATCCTCCTTAACATTATAAGCAGCAAAGACAATAAAGTTATTTTTTCCTTAAACTACAGCGGCATAAGTATGGACAAAATCGAGGATTTTACCGTTCTGCTCGGCAAGGTGCTTTTCGCATAACTATTATTGGATGGGCTGCCCCCATCTACTTTCTCTTTGAGATATACAAAATTCTTAAATACTACTTGTTCTTGAACAAATCCTTATACAATTCACCTACAAGCATGGGAATTAATGAAAATGCCAGAACAATCTCCCAGTCATGTGCTGTCAGTGGCACTACGTCAAATATACCTGTCAGTGCTGGAATATACAGTACAACTACCGTAAGAGCAAAAGATGCAAATACTGCTTGTATCATTCTAATATTAGTAAAAAAGCCTAATTTAAATAAGGTATACGTCTGAGACCTTGAAGAAAATGCTCTAAACAGTTCTGCCATAATCAGCGTTGTAAACACAACCGACCTTGCGTGAATCAATCCGCTGCCTGTACCATACGTCCTGAGTGCCCAATAATAAGAAAGAAGAGTTGCAAAACCAATGGCAACAGCCTGAAATATGATTCCTCCCATCATGTCTTTGTCCAAAATGGGCTCCTTAGTGTCTCTGGGCGGTTGATTCATAATACCCGGCTCCGCATTTTCGACACCCAATGCCAATGCCGGAAAGCTGTCCGTAACAAGGTTCAGCCACAAAAGTTGAATAGGTACAAGAGGAACCTCCCAGCCTATTAATATGCTTACAAAAACAAGAAGGATTTCTCCTATATTACAGCTTAAAAGGAAGTAAACAAATTTCTTAATATTGCTGAATATAATGCGTCCTTCTTCCACAGCATTAACTATGGTTGAAAAATTATCATCTGTCAAAATTACATCGGCCGTATTTTTAGCAACATCCGTCCCTGTAATTCCCATAGCAACACCAATATCAGCCTTTTTAAGTGCAAGAGCATCGTTAACTCCGTCTCCTGTCATAGAAGTAATATATCCGTCCTCCTTTAAGGAGTTAACTATTTTAACCTTATGATCAGGAGAAACTCTTGCATACACCTTTGTATCCTTGGCAACTTCTCTTAACTTCTCAGGAGTATAGCTATCAAGTTCCTCTCCTGTCATTGCCTGAGATTCTGAATCAACCATTCCTAAATCTCTTGCAATTGCATATGCAGTTTCTTTATAATCTCCGGTTATCATTACAGTCTCTATACCAGCTTGTTTGCAAAGTTTTATGGACTCCTTAACTTCCGGCCGTGCCGGGTCAATCATTCCTACCAGGCCAACAAATATCATCCCGCTTTCCACTGAATCAAAAGTCGGATGTTCAGGCACCTCATTCCAATATTTATATGCCATAGCTATAACCCTTAATGCCGAACGTGCAAATTTTGTATTGACTGAAAGTGCTTTTTTCTTTAAATCACTTGTAAAATCCACAACCTTGCCGTCCAATGCAATTTTCGAACATCTCCCGATGATTACATCCGGAGCTCCCTTTGTAAAGGACACAATTTTACCGCCAATATAATTTGAATGAAAGGTTGTCATCATTTTTCTTAACGAATCAAATGGCAGTTCCCCGACTCTGGGATATACCATATTCAGCTGCTCGGCAGTTTGCCCTAATTTCCCCGCAAATGTTATAATTGCACCTTCTGTAGGATCTCCTATAATTTTATAGGTTCCTGATGAATTGTTAATTCGTGCATCATTTGCAAGGGTGCCTATAGAAACAAGATTCCTTAAATCAGGAAGGGAATTAATACTTATTTTTCTGCCATTAAGTTTCACATCCCCCAAAGGTTCGTAGCCTGCTCCTTCCACATCCAATATTTTATTGTCCACATAAGCCTTTACCACAGTCATTTCATTTTGGGTTAGAGTTCCTGTCTTATCAGAACATATGATAGAAGTTGCTCCCAAGGTTTCAACCGCCAAAAGTTTTTTTACGATAGCATTTTTCTCAGCCATTCTATTCATGCCTATTGCCAGAACTATTGTTACAATAGCTGGCAGGCCCTCCGGTATTGCAGCAACAGCCAGGCTTATGGATGTTAGAAGCATCTCAAGTACTTGCCTCCCCTGAATAATCCCAACAAAAAAGACTATGGCACATATGACAATTGTCAATGTTCCCAAAACCTTTCCCAGCTGATTCAATTTAATCTGAAGAGGGGTTTCATCGTCATCATAGGTTTGGATTTTAGTGGCTATGTTGCCTATTTCAGTATCATGCCCTGTTCCTGTAACTATACCTTTGCCTCTTCCGTAAGTTACAACTGTACTTGAAAAACCCATATTATGCCTGTCACCTATTCCGGTACGACCTACTATCTTAGCCTTGGCATCCTTCTCAACAGGAACTGATTCTCCGGTTAAAGATGCTTCATCAACCTTCAGGTTAGAACTTTCCAAAAACCTCATGTCTGCCGGAATTATGTCCCCTGCTTCTAATATCACTACATCACCGGGTACAATTTCAGATGAAGCAATTTCTTCCTGGATTCCTTCCCTTATGACCCTTGCTCCCGGAGCACTCAGCCTTTGTAATGCTTCTACTGATTTCTCTGCTTTGCCTTCCTGGTAAATTCCAAGAATTGCATTAATGACCACAATTGCCAAAATTACAAAAGCATCGCTGCCTTCTCCGACGAATGCCGAAATTCCTGCTGCAACAAGTAGAATAATGATTAAGAAATCTTGAAACTGCGCTATAAGTTTTGAAATAAAACTTTTTTTAGCTTGTTGCTCCAATTCGTTTTTACCATATTTTTCTAATTTTTTTGCTGCCTCATTTTTACTCAGCCCGTAATTTAAATCAATCCCTAGTTCATTTAAAACTTCTTTTTTACCTTTGTTATACCATTCCAAATTATTTTCCCCCTATAAATAATCTGATGTTGTTTATTGTTTCTTCGCAACATTACAACTTTAATAGTATAATATATTAGCGTTTTATTTATTTATTACTTAATATTTGTCCCATCCTTACTCCCATAAGTGAAGCCATCATAAGTCCTCTTGTCCATCCGCTGGCATCTCCAAGGCAATACAGGTTTTTAATATTTGTTTCAAATTTTTTATTTATGATAACTTTATTGCTGTAAAATTTAACTTCAGGACCGTAAAGCAAAGTTTCAGCTGCGGCAAAACCCGGCACAACCGTGTTTAAAGATTCTATGAAGTTTAAAATATTTGTCATTGTCCTGTATGGAACAGCCGATGTAATGTCTCCGGCAACCGCATCAGGCAGTGTAGGAACCACGTTTGATCTTGACAGTTCATTCTGCCATGTTCTTTTTCCGTCCAATATATCCCCATATCTTTGAACTAAAATTCTTCCGTCCCCCAGCATGTTTAACAATTCTGCAACCTGTGCCCCGTACCTAATAGGCTCATTGAAGGGATGACTGAAATTATGGGAACACAATATAGCCAAATTTGTATTATTAGACTTAACGTTCTTATACGAATGCCCGTTTACAACTGCAAGATTGTTGTCATAATTCTCCTGGCTCACAAAGCCTCCCGGATTCTGGCAGAATGTCCGCACCTTATCCCTGTATGGCCGTGGATAACCAATTAACTTTGATTCATAAAGCACGTTGTTGACTCTTTCCATTATTTCATTTCTTACTTCAACTCTTACACCTATATCCACCGTACCTGCCTTATGTATTATACCATGCTGTACACATAGTGACTTAAGCCAGTCCGCACCTTTTCTGCCTGCTGAAATAACCACATTATCACCATAAATTTTTTCGCTTAAATCACCATTTAACGAATCAGTTACTACAACACCTTTAACTGTCCCATTATCCACAATAATATCAGCTGTCTTTGTTTCTAATTTTATTTCAATTCCCCGACTGAATAAATATTTTTCAATTTCTTGGTAAATCTCCTGGGCCTTTTCGGTTCCCAGATGCCTTATGGGACAGTCAACAAGCTTAAGGCCTGCTTCTATTGCCTTTCTTCGTATTTCCTTTATTTCTTCCCTGCTGTCCATTCCCTCAACTTTCGTGTCAGCACCAAACTGAAGATATATTTTATCTGTATATTCAATAAGTTCTTGAACATAATTATACCCTATTAATTCCGGCAAATCACCACCAACTTCAGGGCTTAAGGAAAGCTTTCCGTCGGAAAATGCCCCAGCTCCTGAAAACCCTGTGGTAATGTTGCAAAACGGCCTGCAGTTTACGCATTTTTTAGTCTTGTCCTTAGGGCATCGCCTTTTTTCAATAGATTTCCCCTGTTCTATAAGCAATATTTTTTTTACCGGTTTTTTTCTGTTAAGTTCTAAGGCTGTAAATATTCCGGACGGCCCTGCACCTACAATTATTAAATCATATTTCATTTTTTTCCCATATCTCCATATCTCACATATTTTTCTGTTCCATCAATTAAATATATTATACCACAATTTAAGAATCATAAAACATGCTCTCAAATTACATGACTATTAATTACCTAAAATACAAGCTATCCTAATGTTCAATTAAAACAGTTTCATTATCACTTAAACCAGAGGTTACTTCGGCATACTTGTTATTTTTAATGCCTGTTGTAATTTCGTTTTCTACCTGCTTTCGACCTTCTATAACAGTAACATACTCTTTGTTGTCTTTCTCATACACAGCATCTTTGGCTACAAGCAAAACATCGGATTTCTCTTCCAGAACAACAACAGCATCAACCTTTGCTCCAATTTTCATTTTTATTCCTTTTCCCAGATCGGCTTCTATCCTTACACGATCCTCTTCAATTCCCATATCCGGTATATCCTCTTTGTTCTTGGAGCAAATTCTGTCGATTTTAAGTTCCTTTGTTTCGCCAATTGTACTTATTATAAAAGGCATACCGTTAACGGCCTTTGCCGCATCTTCGGCAGACACCTCCACATAAATTCCAAGGCTGTTTTCATCTTGTATTTCAACAACAAGGACTCCGATCTGTGTCATGCTTCCCTGATGAACATTCAACTCGGTAATAACTCCGTCAAACTCAGCCTTAATAGATGCTTTCTCTATATTTTGTTCCAACATTTTAATTTGCACAATTATTCCTTCTGTCTGATTTTCATATTGCTTTCTAATGTTTGAAGAAACTCCCTGCATAAGTAAATCATAGCTGTCCTTTGCTTCTTGGAGCTGATTTTCCAAATCAGCCACTTTATTTTCTGCTTCACTATATTCGGCATTGCTCACAGCATTTTTTTCATAAAGTTTTTTTATTTCTTCAAATCTGTCCCTTGCAAGATTTAGGTTATTCTCAATAATACCTATATTGAGCTTTGTATCAGAAATCTTCTTAAAATCAGCACCGTTTACAGTTTCATTGTACGTAGCCGTTATAGCTTCTAATTGTTTATTTGCTTTTTCTATTTCCAAGTCATAGTCATTTTCATATGTTAAAATTATGTCACCTTTTTTTACTTTATCACCTACGGAAACATTCACTGTTTTAACTCTTTGATTCATATCTGAATAAAATGTGTTAATTCTCTTGGAAAAAACAGTACCCGTTTCTTTTAACGTGTTTTGAATCTTGCCGATCTTAACTTTTTCGGTCTTTTCTTCATATAAATTTTGTCCCCCCAAAAATATCGAGTATGCAGCAATAAGTGCAGAAACAAACAACATTAGCAGTATTGCCTGCTTCTTTTTTAACCTTATTTTCATTTTTTCCCTCCCGATTTATCTATGACTTTTTCTTAAGTGTCTGCACACCAAGCCTGTGGATTCATTATATTAAATTGGCATATGCCGCTCTTGAAGCATTTATTAAATAATCAGGTCTGATAATTATCTGTGCCCCTATTTCACCTGCACTTATCAGTATTTTTTCCTGCAATATTGCCGATTCATCTATAAATGTTCTGTAGTTCTTTTTCATACCTAAAGGTGAACAGCCTCCTCTTACATATCCGGTGGTTTTTTTAAGTTCTTTAAGAGGTAGCATTTCGATATTTTTTTCTTTTGTAACAATTGCCGCCTTTTTAAGATCAAGTTCATATTCAACCGGGATACAGAAAACATAAATCTCCCGACTGCGGCCTTGTGCAACTAACGTTTTAAACACAGATTCCGGATTCTGCCCCGTTTTATGAGCAACTGAAACTCCATCTATATGTTCGTCCTCACATTCATATGTCAAGTAATCATATTCAATATTCATTGAATCAAGAATTCGCATGGCATTGGTTTTATTTAACTTTTTCATACTTATCCGTTCTTTCTCACAATAATTATATCTATTTTTTTTACTTTATTTATAAATCGCTCTTCATATTCGTTCATCACATTATTCCTCTTTCTCCCTGCTTTGATTTTACATTATTTTAAAACAAGTATCAATAATAAATTTGTTAAAAACTATCTGTTGCATAAAGTCTCTGAGCAAAGTAAAATATGATTAAAAACAATATGAGGTGTGTTATGGAATTTATAATGAATTTGCATGGCCCGGCATTGTATATTACAATATTCTGCGCCAAAATAGTGGAGGTAACGGCTTCAACTATAAGATTAGTATACATCAATAAGGGTGAAAAGGTCAAAGGTACTATTCTGGCTTTCATAGAAATAATGATTTGGCTGGTTGTTGTAAGCTCTGTGCTTAATAACATAACCGAGGATCCCATTAAAGTATTTGTATATGGTATTGCCTTTGCATTAGGCAACTATGTAGGAATTACAATAGAATCAAAAATAGCTATAGGACTTGCATCCATCCAGGTTGTAGTTAATGAAGAAACCGGAGAAAAATTAGCAGAAATACTCAGAGAACAAAATTTTGGTGTTACAATAATTGATGGCAGGGGAAAAAACGACAGCAAGAAGAACCTTTTATTTGTACAACTGAAAAGAAAAAAAATTCCCAGGGCTGTTGAATTAATTAAAGAAGCTACCCCCAGTGCTTACATAACGGTAAATGATATTAAATCAATGGTTGGAGGATATTTAAGATAAAAATCAAAATCATGGATAAACCCTTAACTTTTGATTTAACCTAAGCATAACTTTAATTAATCAAATAAAAGAGTTCATCCATGATTCTTTTAACGAATTATAATTTAATATTATTTGTTATTTTACAAAAACATTGTAAATAGCTCTAATGGCATTTTCAAAATCCTTGTCCTCAACACCTACTATAATATTAATTTCACTTGATCCCTGGTCAATCATGCGTATATTGATATTATTTTCCCCCAATGCCGAAAAAACTTTTGCAGAAATCCCCGGCTGGTAAGCCATTTTAACACCTACAGTTGTTATCAAGCTTAAATTCTTATGAACAGTAATTGTATCAGCATCACATTTTACTTTTAATTCTTCCACGATCTCATGAGTGTTTCTTTTCACACTTTCTGTGGGAAGAACAATGGAAAAACTGTCAATCCCCGAAGGTATATGGTCTATGCTCAGACCTTTGTCCTCAAAAATCTCTAATGCCTTTTTAACAATTCCGACTTCATTTGCCATATGCTCTTTATGGACATCAAATATGGTAAAATCTTTCCTTCCTGCAATTCCTGTTATTATATGATCATTTTTATAGCTGCCGCAGTCATACCCATCTCTTACAATTAATGTACCCGCATTATCAGGCTCATTAGTATTCCTTATGTTAATAGGTATTCCCGACTGCCTTGCAGGAAACACGGCTTCGTCATGCAGAACCGAAGCTCCCATGTAGGAAAGTTCACGAAGTTCTTGATATGTTATTTTCTTAATTTGTTCCGGATACTCTACAATTCTCGGGTCAGCCATTAAAAATCCGGAAACATCAGTCCAATTTTCATAAATATCCGCACCTACGGACGCAGCAATAATCGAACCTGTAATATCTGAACCTCCCCTTGAGAACGTCTTAATGCTTCCATCAGGATATGCACCATAAAATCCGGGAATAACTGCCTTTTTGCATCCACTCAGAGTTTTTTTCAGCTTTTCATCTGTACGTTTGCTGTCTATTGTGCCGTTATAGTTAAACATAATAACATTCTCTGCGTCAATAAAATCACACTGCAGATAATCAGCCATAAGCATTGCGGTTAAATATTCACCTCTGCTTGCAATATAATCTTCATCGCATTTATTGTCTAAGTTCTTTTTTATTATTTCAAACTCATGATCCAAATCTATATTTAAATTCAATTTTTCCTTAATTGAATTGAATCTGTCTTCAATAATTTTAAACACCTGTGCATAAGGAACCGAATATTTTATATGGGCATATGTTAAATATAACAAATCTGTAATCTTGTTATCTTCATTGTAACTTTTCCCAGGAGCAGAAACCACAATAAATTTTCTTTCCTCATCACTTACTATTATGTCATGCACTTTTTTGAACTGAACTGCATTAGCCATTGAAGTGCCGCCGAATTTTGCAACTTTTAACATTTTTATCTCCTTTTAATCACCCAATAACTATATTACAATAGCACAATTAAAAAAACATGTCAATATATTTGATACAGTTGTATTCAAATCAGATACATTATAGAGTTGAAATTATTTTTCTAAATACATTTACAAATAGATCAATATCATTTGAATCAACTGTAAGAGGAGGTATTATCCTTATAACAGTTCTTCCAGTCACATTTAATAAAACTCCTTCTTTCACAGCTCTGTCCCTTATTATGGATGCATTTTCACCAACCTCCAAGCCGAGCATCATTGAAATTCCTCTTAGATCCTTAATAACTCCCGAAAATTTTTCTTTTAGAGATGATAATTCATTATATAAATAGTCAGCATTTTTCTTCATGGACATAACAAAATTTTCGTCGTTAATTTTTTTAAAAACAGCCAACCCTCCGGCACACGCGACTGGATTACCTCCAAAGGTAGAACCATGATCGCCTACACCTATTACATTTTCCAACTTTTTTGAAATAATGACAGCCCCTAATGGAAGACCTCCGCCAAGGGATTTTGCCAGCATAATCAAGTCCGGTTTAATATTGTAATTTTCATAAGCAAATAAAGTGCCGCAACGCCTAAGCCCTGTTTGTATTTCATCCATAACCAATATTAAATTATATTTTTCTCTAAGTTTAGATAATGTTCGAACAAATTCCGCAGTTAACGGGATTACCCCCCCTTCTCCCTGAACAGGTTCTAAAAATACTGCTGAAGTATGTTCATCAACCATTGAAATCAAACTATCCGAATCGTTAAATACAAAGTGCTCCACTCCGCTTATCAAAGGCTCGAAATCCTTTTGATATTTTTTCTGGCCTGTAAGCGCCAAAGCTCCTGTTGTCCTTCCGTGAAACGAATTTTCAGCTGTGAGTATCTTATATTTACCGTTTGATTTTCCACATTTTCTCACAAGCTTTAATGCCGCCTCAGAACTTTCAGCTCCGGAATTAGTAAAAAACACTTTACCGTCGATGGAGTTTTCAATTAATGCTTTTGCCAGCTCGCTTCTGTCCTTATCGGCAAAATAGTTGGATATATGGGTATAACTTTGCATTTTGTCAGTCATAGCTTTTATAACATCTTTATCATATCCGAGATTATTGACCGAAATGCCTGAAAAAAAATCAAGATATTTTTTTCCGTCCGTAGTATAAATATAATTACCCCGTATTTTATCTATCTCTAAATCCAATCTGTTATATGTCTTAAGAATATACCTTTCATCAATCATTGTTACCTCTTAAATCATCAAGGAGTTTAGTTTTTTCCGCCGTCCCGCCATCTTTGTATTTAACGATTTTTGCAGGGCTTCCTGCAGCCACCGTCATATCCGGCACATCTTCAGTCACAACACTTCCTGCGGCAACAACGGCTCCCTTTCCAATTTTAACACCTTCAAGTATTACCGCATTGGCGCCGATAAGAGCATTATCCTCTATAATAACAGGAGCCTTGCTTGGGGGTTCTAGTACTCCGGCTATAACCGCACCTGCTCCTACGTGTACGTTTTTCCCGATTACCGCTTTTGCTCCAACAACGGCATTCATATCAACCATTGACTTTTCACCAATTACCGCTCCTATATTTATAACGGCTCCCATCATTATTACAGCATCTTTCCCTATGGAAACCATATCTCGTATAATAGCTCCGGGCTCAATACGGGCATTTATTTCATTCGTATCCAAAAGCGGAATCGCTGAATTCCTCCTATCATATTCCAAATGATAATTTGCAATCTGTGGATTATCATGCAAAAAATTTTGCGCATCACTATATTCTCCCACAAAAATTGCCATTTTACCTGCTGAAAATACCTTCATATTGTAATTATATTTATTATTGACCTCACCTGAAACATACAGTTTGACAGGTGTGGATTTTTTTGCTTCTTTAATGTATCTTGCTATTTCATATGGATCTCCAACCATAATTCCTCCTATATTTTAAAAATTAAATGAAAACTTAGACGGGCAATCAGTAAATAATTTTCAAGCCAATTGCTCATCGTAAGCATATCATTTAAAAAATTCTTCTGTACTATAAAAGCCTGCCGGTTTAGTCGAAAGCTTAAGTGCCAAGTCCAAAGCCCCTCTTGCAAATATTCTTTTTGAGAATGCAGTGTGTTTAATTTCTAATACTTCATCAACTCCCGAAAACATTACGGTATGTTCCCCCGGAATTGTCCCTGCCCTAATGGATAGTGTTTCAATATTGTCTCTTCCGGTTGCCTCCATAATATCTTCAGCTAAAGTCATTAAGTTCGGCAGAAATGCTTTTTAATATTTTTCTTAATACATTAATACCAAAGGATGTATTTGAAGAAATAAGTACAGGTATACTGTTTCCGGCATTTACCATCTTACTTTCCTGCTCCTTTGTAAAACCCGTGGTACATATTAAGAGTGCGCATTTGGTTTTTTTAGCATAATCTATAAGAAAATTAAGGTTTGAAGGATTTGAAAAATCAATTATCACATCTGCTATTTCCTTAATATCCTGTCCGTAATTTCCCTTAATGGGAGACAAAGAACCTATGACATTTATATCATCGTAATTTTGCACCTCCTGTTTCAAAGCCGTGCCCATTGCGCCGTTTATACCGCATATAATTATATTCATACTACTTTCCCTTTCTTTTGTACTTTTCTAACATCTTATTCAGTTGCAGTCGTAGATGCAGAACATAATCCGTGGTTGCACATTTCCTCTATTAATTTTTCCCTGTTTTCATTTGACATTGGATACAAGGGCTCTCTTACATCAGATTTGCACATATTCATAATACCCATTGCTTCTTTAACGGGAATGGGATTTGTTTCAATGAACAAAGCCTTTACAAGACCATTTAGTTCAAGCTGAGCATTCCTTGCATCCTCAATGTTGCCGTTCTTATAGTCATCTACCATCTTTTTTGTTTCTGCAGGCAGTATGTTTGCCACAACTGAAATTACCCCACGGCCGCCAAGAGACATCAAGGGAATAACCATATCGTCATTACCTGAATATACTAAAAATTCCTTTGGACAAATTCTTATAATTTCAGCCACCTGGCTTATATTTCCGCTTGCTTCTTTTATACCGGCAACATTCTTGATTTTTGAAAGCTCTAAAGCAGTTTTAGGTTCAATGTTCATTCCGGTTCTCCCCTGCACACTATATGCAATTATAGGAAGTGATGTGTTCTCCGCTATTACTCTATAGTGATTTATTAAGCCTCTCTGAGTTGTTTTATTGTAATAAGGAGTTACAATAAGCAATCCGTCTGCACCTGCCTCTTCACAAAACTTTGCTTTATCAACAGCTGAAGCTGTACAATTACTTCCCGCTCCTGCTATAACAGGTATTCTCTTATTAACTCTGTCAATTACAAATTTTACTGTTTTATGATATTCATCATCCGTCAGCGTTGATGCTTCTCCTGTTGTACCTGCCACAATAATTGAACCTGACAGTTCAACATGCATATCAACTAATCTGCCTAAAGCATCATAGTCAACTTCTCTTTCTGTAAATGGTGTTACCAATGCAACTCCACATCCTCTTACTAAATCTCCCATTTTATTCCTCCTATAAATTATTATTAAATAATTTTCATACCGCTTATATTTTATGCATTAAAAACAATTCGGATAAAATAAAAATGTATAAAAAAAAGCGGCCATAAGAGCAAAAGGGCTCTCAGACGCTTACAAAAAACACCAAACCTTCTGCCCAGCATATTACAGCTCTCTTTTATAGAATTGGGAAGCATTCTATAAAAACAGTATTACATCTCTTAAACGTAACCCCAGGAAATGAAAATCCCTTCGGCGAATCACCCTTTCAAAGCTATGCTTTTACTCTTGATCATCGCATCCTCACGTAATATGCTCATGAAAATATTTTATTCACTATAGTATATTGCCTTAAACGTAATATGTCAATAGTCAAATTTTTTTGATTTTATATTAATTCTAGAGAAGTCAAACATATGTGACACGACCTCTGAAAAATTTTCTCTGAATAATGCTGTGGTTTTAAAAATTGCTAATAATTATTTTGCCAAGGAGGAAAGCGATAGCGATCCTTGATTAAATAATTATTTGTAATATCATCTTAAGCAGCAAATTAAATTATTTACGCTAATACCTTGTTTAACAAGCAAAAATAGTTTTACATAAAACATAGCCTCTTGCTGCAAATGCATGTAAAACGTTTGCTTTCATTTTTCTAATTAAATAATCCTAAAATCTGCGGGTTTTCTATTTACTGTTCTTTGATATTTTACATCAGGATAACCAAGAACAAATGAAAGAAGATATTCCTCATTATCCTTCATACCGATTGACTTTTTAATATCGCCGCTTAATGCAACCGCAGTTTTTAAAAATCCAATATAACAAACTCCGAGCCCTAATGTATTCGCCTGCAATTCCATTCTTGAGGCCGCAATACCTCCATTAACATCAGCAAATCCTGATTTTTCTTCACTTACAATGGCAATAATTGCAGGAGCATTAAAAAACAGCCTGTCTATATTTTTATCTTTATAATCCTCATGCATTTTTATAAACAACTTTTGATAGACAGGCTGGTCTTTCATATAATCAGTATTAACCGCCATATCATACAATGTGTTTATTGCTGAATTCCTGACCTCATCTATTTTATCCTTAATTATTATAAACTGGTTTAATTGTCTGTTGCTGGCTGTAGGAGAATAACGGCCCGCTTCTATAATCTTATTTAATTTATCAGTTTCAATATCTTTATCCTTAAATTGACGTACACTTCTCCTGAATTTCTGAAAATATAAAAAGTCATCCGGATCAATATTCAATCTGTCCTTTTCATATTCAATTATTTCATTTTCATCATAATCTGGCATGGACACCGAAGCTTTAGGACAAACTGCTACACAATGGGAACATTCATTGCATAACTCCAAATCAATTTTTGCCTTCTTATCTTCTAAAATAATTGCACAGCTTGAACAATCTCTAACACACAATCCACATCCGGTGCATGTTTCTTTATTAATTATTACATTAGACATTTTTTCCCCCTTATTAAATTTATTTATTTCTTTCACACTCTGCAATTCTTATTTGAATTCCAGCCGTGATAGAATACAATTATAGATATTGGAATTTTTTCTTCTTTTGATTTGAATATAATATCAGGAATTTTTTTATCTTTTTTTCAACTATAAAACTTGAATTTAAATAATCATTATCGAATTAATCCTCCAAATACCTGCTTTATTGCTGCATTTGGGTGTGGTGCATTTTTTATTCTGTAATTTATATTATATAGCAAATATTAAGTTTTTCAATTAGAAATATCGCCGATCAATTGACCGGCGATATTTCTTTTCTATTTATAACGAATATGTCTTGTTAAGTCAGTTATCCTGTTTTTCGCCATATCGCTGCAGTACCGCCGCAAGTTCGGCTCGTACTGCACTGTTCCCCGGATTGACATATCCCCGTTCGTCTCCGCTGATTATTCCGGTTCCGACCGCCCATTTTAGTGGGTCAGCTGCCCAGAGGCTTTCATTATCAGCATCAGGGAACTTGCTTAAATCACCGCTTGCACTTGGTTCCTGCGCATAACGCCACAGAATTGTCACCATCTGCTCGCGAGTTACAGGATCATCAGGAGCGAACTCACCGTTGCCGTACCCAAATTAAAAATGCCTATATTCGGCAAAAATACAGACATTTAAATGCAATTTTAAATTATGTATAGTCCATTATTTTTCACCGGGAAATAACTTCTTGAATTTATTTAACATGTATCCTGACTGAGTTTCACAGCTTTCTCCGCCTTCCCGCTTCCGCAGTGGCATTTAAGAGTCAGCTCCACATCACAGTAACCCGATTATTCAGGAATTGCACCTGATTCCATAATTAAATAAAACTATAATTTTTTTACTTAACTGTAGTATACTACCACTGGACAACCTTTGTCAACGGCTTTTAATGCTGTGTCTTTTCCCATCTTCCCAAAAAATACAGACAAAAAGTCCCCCGTGTCTTCCCTAAAAAGTCGTTTTATGACAAAAAAAGTAACGGAATCAATATATAACATTGAAATATAAACATAACTTTTTTCAAATAATTAATGCTTTTTTAAGAAAAATAGATTATAATTAAACTGTATGAATATTTTGGCACTATCCTAAGTACTTATAATAAAGAAGCGAGTTTATTTTATTAATTAAAATTTAATAAAATAATTAACTATTTATCGCAGATATAGGAGAGAAAAAATGTTATGTTCAATATGCAAAAAAAATGTGGCAGTAATATATGTAAATAAAATTGTTGAAGGAAAAATGCAAACTATGGGCTTATGTATTCCATGCGCAAAAAAACAAGGCCTGGCGCCCATGGACCAAATAATGAAACAAAGCGGCATGAAACCGGAAGATTTTGAAAATATTAATAATCAGCTTACAGAAATCATTGGAGACATGGATTTGGATAAATTATCTCAGGATTCTGATGATAGCGAAGATAATGAAGGCATGAATTCACTTATGAATTTAATGAATTCCGCTTTTACCGGAATATCTAATTCAAATACAGAATTTAATCAGGAAGACAACCATAAGGAGATGGAGATTCCCAGAGGGGCAAGTGGATCAGGTACAAAAGTAAAAGAAAAAGTAAAACGAAGGAAACTTAAATATCTTGATACTTATGGCACTAATCTTACAGAACATGCAAGGCATGGCGAATTAGACAGAATTATAGGAAGAAAAAGAGAAATTGACAGAGTTATACAGATATTAAACAGGCGCTCAAAAAATAACCCTATTTTAATAGGTGAACCCGGTGTTGGGAAAACTGCAATTGCAGAAGGGCTTGCCGTAAGAATTTCAGAACACAAGGTACCTGTAAAACTATACAATACGGAAGTCTACCTACTGGACCTGACTGCAGTTGTGGCGGGGACCCAATTCAGAGGCCAGTTTGAATCCCGAATGAAAGCCATAATCGACGAAGCAAAAAAAGCAGGAAATATAATTATCGTGATTGACGAAGTCCATAACATTGTAGGCGCCGGCGAAGCTGAAGGCGGTGCAATGAATGCAGCTAACATATTGAAACCTGCTCTTGCCAGAGGTGATGTTCAGGTAATTGGAGCAACAACTTTAGACGAATACAGGAAGCACATTGAAAAAGATACAGCACTTGAAAGAAGATTCCAGCCTGTAATTGTAGACGAGCCTTCTATTGAAGACTCAATAGAAATAGTAAAAGGTATAAAAGATTATTACGAAGCGTATCACAATGTGATAATTTCCGATGAAGTCATTAGGCAGGCAGTATTAATGTCGGAAAGATATATCACTGACAGATTTCTGCCTGACAAGGCAATTGACGTAATTGATGAAGCAGGATCAAGAGCCAATCTAAAAAACAGCGGCTTAGTTGAACTTGAATCTTTGAGAGCAGAATTATCAATGATAAGAAAAGGAAAAGAAGAAGCTGCTGAAAACGACGATTATGAAAAAGCTGCAGAATTAAAAGTCAATGAACTTAGGATAGAGTCCAAAATAAAAGAATTATCCAAGGAATGTGATAATGTCAGCATAACACCTGAAGATATAGCATATGTAGTTGAAGCATGGACTAAAATTCCTGTACAAAGAATAACAGAAGATGAAGCTGATAAACTAATTCATTTGGAGGAAAGACTTCACAAAAGAGTTATAGGACAGCAGCCGGCTGTCACAAGCCTGGCAAGAGCAATAAGAAGAAACCGCTCAGGCTTCAAGAAAAAGAAAAAGCCATCTTCATTTATATTTGTAGGACCTACAGGCGTAGGAAAAACCGAGCTAGCCAAAACATTAACCTATGAGCTGTTTGGAAATGAAGATGCAATGATAAGACTAGATATGTCAGAATATATGGAAAAACACACGGTTTCCAAGTTAATTGGTGCTCCTCCGGGATACGTCGGTTATGACCAAGCAGGATTTTTAACTGAAAAAATCAGAAGAAACCCTTACTCGGTAATACTGCTTGATGAAATAGAAAAAGCACATGAAGATATATTCAACATATTGCTTCAAATACTGGAAGATGGAAGGCTGACTGACAATCAGGGAAGAACTGTAAACTTTGAAAATACTGTAATTATTATGACTTCAAATGCAGGAAACACAATAAGCGGAAATAAAATAGGCTTTGGTAACAAAGAATACGAAGCAATGGAGTCCAAAGTAAAAGATGCTTTGAGACAAACCTTCAGGTCTGAATTTCTAAACCGCATTGATGACATTATAGTTTTCAAAAAACTGACAAAGGATGAGCTCAGACAAATTGTGAACCTTATGCTAAAAGAAGTCGTTCAGGAAGGGAAAGAAAAGAAAATAACAATTGATGTAACAGACAAAATGAAAGCTTTCATACTTGAAGAAGGCTATAGCACAAAATATGGTGCAAGACCTTTAAGACGTACTATTCAGCAATATATAGAAGATGAAATATCTGAAGCCTATTTAAAAGGTACATTAAAGGAAAACTCTTCTGTTACAATAACTATTGATAACAACAAAAAAACCGAGATGATTATTTATTAAATCAAACCTTTAAGTATGTAAATACGGGGCAAGTCATGACCATGAATTGTCCCGTATTTATTTATTACCGATTATTCATTTAAGAACCCTATTCCAAGGGCATTTGGTCCTGTGTGGGTTCCAATTACACATCCGACCTCCTGCTCAATAATATTTTTAATATTATACTTTTTCTCAATAGATTCTCTTAATTCTTTAAGCTGAACGTAGTTTTGACCATGAAACAGCAGAACAGTTTTATCAGATAAGTCAAAACAATTTTTTTCAATCCATTGGTCAAACCATTTAACCATCTTGTTTCTTCCTCTTATTTTATCAATCACCGATAATTTTCCATCTCTTATTTCAATAATCGGCTTTATATTGAGAATTGAACCTACGATTGACTGCCCTTTAGAAAGTCTGCCGCCTTTTTCCAGGTACTTTAAAGTATCAAGCCCGGCAACAGCTACAATATTTTTTTTCGATTTTTCCAATTCATCGACTATTTCATTAATGTCAATACCTTGTTTTATCAGTTCAATTGCTTTTAATATTGAGGCGAAAGCACCCAGGCATACACTTTTTGAATCTATAATGCGGATATTACTGCTGCCTATCATATTCTTTGCAATTTGCGCCGAATCATATGTGCCGCTGAATTCTGAAGCAAGAAATATCCCCAGAACCTGGTCCCCTTCTGAAAGTATTTCATCAAAAACATCTACAAATGTTCCCGGAGATACCTGAGATGTTGTAGGCAATGTTTCAGCCGTTTCAAGCTTTTTAAAAAACTCCGGCATGCTTAACTCCACTTTATCCAAATAAGATTCATTTTCAAAATTAACTGTTAACGGCACCATTTTCAAATTATTTTCAATGATTACATCTTCTGTAACATCCGATGTACTATCTACCACTATTCTAATACTCATAATACCCCCTTTATTTTAATGCCAAATATTTTGATTGTTAAAGTATTAATGTCAATTATCCCTCCCATCAAACTGCTGCAAATGAAATGAAAAAATAAATTAGGTCATACTGAACTTATACTTGTTTCTAAAAAATACGTCTATGTTCGTCAGAACTTTTATCAATAGTTCTTCTTCCTTGCCGTCCAATTGCTGAAGAGCGCTAACTACAAGATCCTTATGAAAATCTTCATGAGAATGGTACGCAGCAATTCCTTTTTCTGTTAATTTTATATTAACGACCCTTCTATCTTCAATTGAGCGTTTCCTGATAACATATCCCTTTTTAATCAGATTATCTATTGCAGTTGTAAGGGTCCCTGATGTAATTCTCAAGTCCCTTGCAGTGTCAGACATATTTCTTTCCCTATTTATGCCAATATTATCAATCACATGAATTTCAGTTATTGTTAAATCTGAAAAGCTTCCAACCTTCAGACATTTTTCTTCAACATCCAAAACATCTGCAAAAAGTCTTACAAGAATATCATTTACAGCATTATGATTGCTCATCAAAACCACCTCAATTTATTTTGATAATCAAATTATATTTATTTTTAGTAATATTGTCAACAATTATTTATAAATAATGTATCTCCAAAGAAAATCTTTTGCTTCTTCAGCATAGTCCACATTTATTCTTTTTGTCTTTTCAATATTAAAATCTTCAAATTCGTCATTTTCAACATAAATCTCATCGCCCGTAAGATCTGTACCGTTATGCTCCTTCGTTATTTTAAGTGCATTGCATAACTTTCCAGGTCCGTCAGACAAATTTTTTATCTGCCTTTTTGATAAACTTTCCAAAGACTTATTATATCTGTTAATACACATTTCATTTATATTTTCAAGAGATTTTACACCTCTAATGAGCACGGCGCTGCATATGCCTTCTCCATCAGTTACAAAATTCAAGCAATAGTACATTCCGTAAATTAGGTAAACATAAGTATATCCCGGAGGTCCGAACATTATTTTTGTTCTTGGAGTGATTTTTCCGCCATAACCGTGGCTTGCCTTGTCAATTTCACCAATATACGCTTCAGTTTCCGTAATTCTGACTTTAATTATTTTATTATCATATTCACGCACAAGCACCTTACCCAGCAGTTCCTCCGCAACAATGCGTGCATCTCTGTCATAGAAGTTTCTGCTTAATTTGTTCATTATAAAATTACTCCCGATTTTTAATTACAATTTATTATAAATTAAATAATTTTCTAAAATTTTCTGCAGTTTTTTTCGCTACTACATCAACTGGAACTTCCTTGATCCTTGCAATTTCTTCTGCAGCATATTTCACATATTTCGGTTCGTTTCTTTTTCCCCTGAAAGGCTCCGGCGTTAAATACGGACTGTCGGTTTCAATCAAAATTCTATCTAAAGGAACTTCCCTTGCCACAAGTTTGGGCGTTTTTGATTTTTTGAATGTAACAGGTCCTCCAAGAGAAATGAAAAAACCAAGCTTCATGAACTCTTTTGCCATTTCCACACTACTTGAATAACAGTGAAGTATGCCTCTTGTTCCATCGTAGTTCTCTTCTTTCATAATCTTGAAGACATCCTCATGTGCTTCCCTGTCATGAACTATGTATGGCATATCAAGCTCCTTAGCAAGACGTATCTGCTCCCTGAACCATATTTTCTGCGTCTCTCTGTCAGAGTTATCATAGAAATAATCCAGGCCTATTTCTCCAATTCCGATGACCTTTTTATTTTTGGCCAATTCTCTGAATATATCCATTGTATCGCCATTCATGAATTTAGAGTCATGAGGATGACATCCTACAGCCGCATATATAAATGGATATTTACCTGCCAATTCAACAGCTGCCTTTGACGAATCCAAGTCGGACCCAGGATCTAAAACTAATTCAATGTTATTATCTTTTAAGGTATCTATTACTTTATCTCTGTCTTCGTCAAAAGCTTTATCATCAAGATGGGCATGGCTGTCTATAAATTTATCTATCATTTTTACTTCCTTTCTTACTGCTTTTTCTGTATTCCTTTACTGTTTTCTTGAAAGCTCCAAGTTGCGGATCATCTTTGCCGAATGTCAGTCCTGTAGATATATCTCTTCCGGCGTACGTATAGACTATTTTAACCTTAACCTGATCCTTTTTATTAGGCTTGAAATAATTAACAGCTTTAATTTCACCCCACCTTATTAATGTACCGCGCTTATGTATACCTAAAGTAGAAACCATTGTTTTTTTTATAATAGGAATATATAACAACACCATTAAAACCGGAAAAACAACTGTCAAGAATAACATTTCCGTGTTAAAAATTCCAACTCTGATGCTGTTGATGATTAAAAAAACTGCTACAATCACAACAAAAATTATTACTGCACTACTCACTATGTGTCTTATTTTATCATCGTTATCCAAATAAAACAACGGCTTAATGTTTTCCTTTTTATACTTTAACTTATTCTTAAAGCTTAAATAAATAAAGTAAATAGCAAAAATAAATATAAGTAAATAAACTATCTGCACAGCGTTCATAACGTATTTCCTTCTTTTTCGATATTTTCAATTAAGTTTAGCATATTATTATTATTATTTCAAGAAATATGCTATTAATTAATATATTTTTTGATTTCTTTATATTATATATTTCCTTATAACAGATATACATAATTAAGTAATGTTGAGATACGTTTTCGTCAAAATAAAATTAGCCTTCCTTATTGACATACATAGGTTAATTATATATAATTAAATATATGTAATTTATGTATAAATACAATAATTATAATGATGTATTTGTGACCTTTAATGTTAGCAAAATTAGATTTATCTGTAATAAAATATGGATGTATGATGGTAAAGACAAAAGAATTAGACACTAAAACTTCGAAAAAATGCAGCTAAAGATTGGAGAAAATGAAAACGATTTACTGCTTAGTTGTCAGGCTGTTTTTACGTAATCTATTCAACACATTATGGAGGTAAAACTATGGGCGGCACCATGATTATAGACGGTAGAAGTGTACAATATGACAAACAAAAAAATATTTTAAATGTTATAAGAGATTCGGGCATTAATTTGCCTACATTTTGCTATCATTCAGAATTAAGCATCTACGGTGCATGTAGAATGTGCTCAGTAGAAACATCAAGCGGAAAAATAATTGCCTCATGTTCTGAAAGCCCGAAGGACGGCTTAGAAGTATACACAAATTCACCAAAAATAAGAAAATACAGGAAAATGATACTTGAACTTCTTCTTGCTAATCACGACAAAGACTGCACATCTTGCGGACGTACAGGAAGGTGTCAATTGCAAAATCTGGCTAAAAGATACAGCCTTAACAAAAACAGATTTGCACAGCTGAATCATCAATATTACGAAATTGACAATTCAAGCCCCAGCATTATAAAAAATCCCAATAAGTGCATAAAATGCGGTGACTGTGTAAGAATGTGCGCAGAAATTCAAGGAATAGGAGCATTGGGTTTTGTCAATAGAGGAAGCGATGTCATAATCAAACCTGCTTTCAATAGAACCATTGCCGAAACTGAATGCGTTAGCTGCGGTCAATGTCTCGTTGTATGTCCAACGGGAGCAATAACCATTAAAAACGAAACAGACAAAGCTTGGGATGCTTTATACGACAGCAGCAAAAGAGTCATATTTCAAATAGCACCTGCGGTGCGGGTTGCCCTAGGTGAAGAATTCGGTAAAAAACCTGGTGAAATAGCAACAGGAAAAATTGTAGCAATTTTAAAAAGGCTGGGAGCTGATGATGTTTTTGACACTACCTTATCTGCTGATTTAACAGTTATAGAAGAAAGTAACGAATTCTTGGACAGATATTTAAAAAGTGAAAATCTACCGATGTTTACTTCATGCTGCCCAGGCTGGGTTAAATTTGCCGAAAACAAATATCCTGAGCTTGTAAAAAATATATCAACGTGCAAGTCCCCCCAGCAAATGTTAGGTACGGTTTTGAGAGAAGCCTACAAAGAGAAAGATAAGAAAGACGGAAAAGAAACATTCATTATTTCCGTCATGCCCTGTACAGCAAAAAAAGCAGAAGCAGCAAGGACCGAATTTAGTCATGACGGTGTAAGAGAAGTTGACTTAGTCATTACTACTGAGGAATTAGCAACCATGATAAATGAAATAGGCATTAAATTTGATGAAGTTGAAGAAGAAGCAATGGATATGCCTTTCGGTATAGGTTCAGGAGCCGGAATTATTTTTGGAACCACAGGAGGAGTAACCGAAGCCGTTCTGCGAAAAGTATTAAAGGACAAATTCGGAAAAAAGGACTGTGAAATTATCTATAACAATGTAAGAGGACTGAATTCAGTTAAAGAAGCTTCTGTAACTATTGACGGTAACGAAATAAACTTAGCAGTGGTTCACGGCTTAAAAAATGCTGACGATTTGATAAAGAAAATTGAAAGCGGAGAAAAAAAATATGACTTAATTGAAATTATGGCATGTACTGGCGGATGTGTCACAGGAGGAGGACAGCCCACGCCTAAATTGATAACAAAAGAAACAAGGAGTTTAAGGGCAAAGGGACTGTATAACATTGATAAAACAAATTCAATAAAAAATTCTGATGATAATTATATTGCTGTAAACATTTTAGAAGGTATTATGAAAGATAAGAGACACATGCTGCATGTTCATTATTAAAAACAATCCCGCCAGCTTAAGCCGGCGGGTTCCTTTGAAAAATTCCATGCTAATACTTTTTTATTTTTTATTTTTTTGCATTATATAATAAAAAAAACTGTTTTTCAATATTTTATGACTTTTTTCTCCAACCAGGCAGCAAAAAAGTACATAACAGCAGCAATAACTCCCAGTACAAAAACCCCCATCATTACTAAATCCAATTTAAACGTTTGGCTTCCATATAATATTAAATATCCAATACCTGCCTTGGATACAAGAAACTCTCCTACTATAACTCCAATCCACGATAATCCGATATTTACTTTTATTGCGCTCATGATGCAGGGAATATTCGCAGGAATTATAACTTTGCTTAAAATCTGGTATTTACTTGCGCCAAAAGTTTTCATCAAGATTATCTTATCATTTTCAACACTTGTAAATCCCGTATACAATGTCATTGTTGTAACTACAACGGATATTGAAGCGGCAGTTACAACTATGCCCGAAAAACCCATTCCAGCCCACAAAATAATTATAGGCGCTAAAGCGGTTTTCGGAAGGCTGTTTAAAATAACTATATAAGGATCGGCAATCTTTGACAATTTTTCAAACCACCACAATAATACCGCAACTAACATTCCAACGACTGTGCCGACAAAAAAACCGGCCAGGGTTTCTGTAGTTGACACATATAAATGTTTAAATAAACTTCCGTCCTTTACGAATTTAACAATTAACTTAAATATGGCACCCGGACTGCTGGTTAAAAACGTGTCTATAAAATTACAACGTGCAGCCCATTCCCAGAGAGCAACAAAAATAATAAATACGGATATTTGTGCTATTTTTATAAATTTCTTTTCTTTTTTTATTGACTTTAAATAATTTTCCTGTTCCTTGGATATATCGAAAGACGTCCCTGTTTTATTCCTCCATATCATCCAAATCCCTCCATATCTGTCTAAAATACTCTCCGAACTCCAAAGTATTTCTGCACTTCATAGGTGTCCTCTCCCCTTGGCACTGTGTAAACGTAATGGCATATTCTTTTTTTACTTTTGCAGGTCTTTCAGTAAAAACAATTACCCTGTCAGAAATGCTGACAGCTTCAGGAATATCATGTGTTACCAATATAGTAGTTATTTTTTCTCTCCTTAATATCTGGCCTACTTCGTTTCCGATAGAAATCCTTGTTTGATAATCCAAAGCCGAAAAAGGTTCATCTAAAAGCAGCAAATCAGGTTCTACAGCCAACGTACGGACTAAAGCAGCCCGCTGCCTCATACCTCCTGATAACTGACTTGGATAATGGTTCCTAAAATTATATAATCCATACTTCTTCAGCATATTCATAACCTTTTCTTTATTTTCATCTGTAGCCATATGTTTTACTTCCAGCCCCAAAAGGCAGTTTTTAAATATATTCCTCCATTCATACAGCTGGTCGTTTTGAAACATAAAACCTATGCTGTCGGTATTAACTATGACTTCACCTTCAGACGGCTTTTCCAATCCGGCAATTATCGAAAGTATTGTGGACTTGCCTGAACCTGATGGACCTACAATAGCAACAATCTCTCCTTTTTTTACATTAAAAGACAAATTTTCTATTGCTTTTGTTTCGTTATTTATCGTATGAAACCTTTTAGAGACATTCTTCAATTTACATATATATTCCATTTTCCACCTCCGTCAGACGCAAAAGCTATATATTATGTTATTCAATTTCTTCTAATTAGTTAATGAATATTTATTTAGAATTTCAAGGATAACTTTGGAAGACATACCTGATAAAAACATTCATAACAACGCTCAAAATTATCATAATAAAAATAAGATTCAAATTATAAGGACGGTGAAAAAAATGATTATTATAGATAAGCTTATAAATAGGTTAAAAATGAAAAACAGCACTCATCCAAACCCGGGAAATGTTTATGTCCCTAAAAATTTTGAAGTAGAAGAACGAAAAGAAGATGTAGATGCCAATGAAAAATAGATAGAAATATCCATGTAACTTAACTCCTACCAAATATAACAATAATAAATACAGGGGGAATTTTTTTCATGCCTATTAAATCTGCAAAAACTTTTATATTATGATAACTTTCCTTTTAATAATTTATAATAATTACTTTTCTTTGAAATTTCCACTAATTTTACTCTTTGTACATTTAGATGGTTTGAAAAACTGTGTCAAAATCTGATATGAATCATAAGATAATCTATGAATGTTAGCTTAGGCTAAAATTATTATTCTAAAACAATATGACAGGAGATATAATTATGAAGATTCTTACAGATGCAAATATAGGAGAAATTGTTAAGGTCGGAAAAAATGACGCCAAAGATTCATTAAAGGAACGGCTTCTGGCCTTAGGTCTAACAAATGGAGCAAAAGTGGAAGTTTTAAGAAAAGGTCCAAAAAACAACCTTACCGTTTATAGAATAAGAGGAGCCATGATAGCACTTAGAAATGAAGAATCCAGGCTCATAAAAATTTTATAAGGAGGCGGTTTAATTGGGCCTTACAGCACAATCTACTAAATTGGAATCAATGAATGATATCTTTAATATTTCAAGAACCGCTGCACAGAAAGTTATTGCTTTGGCGGGAAATCCCAACACAGGCAAAAGCACGGTTTTCAATTACCTTACAGGTTTAAACCAACATACAGGCAACTGGCCGGGCAAAACTGTAGTATCGGCAAGAGGAGAATATAACTACAATGAAAAAGAATATATAATAGTTGACTTGCCTGGTTCTTATTCATTGTTTACGGCCTCTAAAGATGAAGAAGTTTCAAGGGATTTCATATGCTACGGTGACTATGACGCAATAGTGGTGGTTTTAGACGCTACCTGTTTGGAAAGAAATTTGAACTTAGTTTTTCAAATATCTGAAATAACCAACAGAATAATATTATGCGTAAACCTCATTGACGAGGCAAAAAAGAAAAATATAGTTTTAGATAAGGAGGGTCTTGAAAGCGAATTAAATATTCCGATAATATTAACTTCCGCAAGAAAAGGAATCGGAATGAATGAGCTAAAAAAAGCAATTGAAAAAGTAGCATCAAGCAATATTGAAGATAAACGTCATAATGTAAAATATGACGAGAAAATTGAAAAAAGAGTTTCCGAAATAATACCTTACTTAGAAGAAATGAATATATCAAACCCAAGATGGTCTGCACTGCGTCTCTTAGACAGCTCAATCGATATATTCTCGTATAAAAAAAATAACAATTTAAGTATAGACCAAGCCAAATACCTGGCCAGCAAACTAAAAATCGAACCGGATAATCAATTCATAAGAGAAAAAATTTCAGAACAAAATTACAACTATGCAAATTACTTAAAACAAAAGTATGTAACTGAAGATTATGCTAAATTGAACCGTGATAAGAAAATCGACGATATTGTCACATCCAAAATATTCGGCATACCTATTATGCTTTTGCTTTTATGTCTAATACTTTGGATTACAATTCAGGGGGCCAATGTACCTTCTCAAATTCTCAGCAGCTTGTTTTTCGGCTTTCAGCCCAAGCTTGCTGATTGGCTAATTAAGTTCGGAGCTTCCAATTTCGTCATAGGAATTATAGTTGACGGTGTTTACGGGACTTTAGCATGGGTTGTATCAGTAATGCTCCCGCCAATGGCAATATTTTTCCCATTGTTTTCTCTGTTGGAGGATTTAGGATATCTGCCGAGAGTCGCGTTTAACCTGGATCATCTGTTTAAAAAAGCATGTGCCCATGGAAAACAATGCCTTTCAATGTGCATGGGACTGGGGTGTAATGCTGCAGGAGTTATAGGATGCAGGATAATTGATTCTCCTCGAGAAAGGATTATAGCAATAATTACCAATAATTTCATTCCATGCAACGGAAGATTTCCAACAATAATAGCAATAGCATCAGCTTTCTTTGCGGTAACTTCCAGCTCATTTGTAAACGGGGCAGTACCTGCATTATTCATAACATTGCTTATTGTTTTAGGTGTTTGCATTACATTGGCAGTTTCATACTTATTGTCAAAAACACTTTTAAAGGGTATTCCGTCGACCTTTACTTTAGAACTTCCCCCCTATAGGGTACCTCAAATAGGAAGGCTGATATATACCTCTATCATTGACAGGACAATTTTTGTATTATCAAGAGCAGTCGTCATAGCAGCCCCGGCAGGTGCAGTAACATGGCTTATATCAAACATTTATATAGGTGACTTAAGCATACTCGCTCATATTTCAAATTTCCTGGAACCTGCCGCCTATCTAATAGGTCTTGACGGATTCATTTTAATGGCTTTCATAGTAGGTATTCCTGCAAATGAAATTGTTATACCTGTAATGCTCATGGCGTACCTTTCAACAGGCACACTGACAGATTTTGAAAGCATCGGACATCTGAGAACAATCCTTGTAAGCAATGGATGGACCCCTCTTACTGCTCTGAATACAATGCTTTTCAGCCTGCTTCACTGGCCCTGTTCAACAACGCTTTTGACCATAAAAAAAGAAACAGGAAGCATGAAATGGACTGTCGTAGCCTTTTTTTTACCAACAGCAATAGCATTTGCGGTATGTTTTATAACAGCAAGCATATATAGAATAATCTTTTAGAAACTTAAAATTACCCGACTTCGCTTATTCGAAATCGGGTTTTTTATGTTAAAATGCAGGTATTTGAAAAATGTCAAATTAATTATCTAATTTAATTTAAATCTTTTCAATTCAGGTGATATAATTAAATTAGCATCTGTAGCGGCAATTACATCCTCCATCGTAAATCCCGGACCTAACTCCTCCAAAACAAGACCTTTGTCTGTAACTCTTATGAGAGTCATTTCTGTAACAATGACGTCAACTTCTTCCTTGGCTGTTAATGGAAGGGTGCATTGTTTTAAAATTTTCGGTTTTCCTTTTTGTGTATGGATCATTGCAATTATTACTTTATTAGCTCCTACCACCAGGTCCATTGCTCCGCCCATTCCCGGGACCATTTTGCCGGGTATTTTCCAGTTGGCTAAATTCCCTCTTTCGTCAACTTCCATAGCTCCAAGAATTGTGGCGTTTACATGTCCTCCGCGTATAATACCAAACGAAGTTGCACTGTCAAAAAACATGCCGCCGGGTACTATGGACGAAGGTATTCCGCCTGCATTAACAAGCTCCCAATCTTCTTTCCCCTGTTCCGGAGCAGGGCCTAATCCTAAAAATCCGTTTTCAGAATGAAATGTTACATCCATATCCCTCGGAATATGATTTGCCACCATCGTTGGAAGCCCAATGCCCAAATTCACCACATCTCCGTCCTGTAATAACTTAGCTGTTCTTTTTGCTATAATTGTTTTAGCATCCACTATTATCACCTCCGATTATATAATCAACAAATATACCCGAACACATAACGTGTTCCGGATCAATTTCTCCTATTTCAACTATTTTATCAGCCTCTACAATGACAACATCTGCAGCCGTTGCCATTATGGGATTGAAATTTTTCATTGATTTATTAAAGATCATATTCCCTTTTTTATCTGTAATGGATGATTTTATTAACGCAACATCAGCCTTTAAGGGAGTCTCCAGAATATATTCTTTACCGTCTATCAACTTCTTTTCCTTTTCGGCTTCAGCTTCCGTTCCCACTCCTGTAGGTGTGTAGAATCCCCCTAAACCGCTTCCGCCGCACCTTATTTTTTCTGCCAATGTTCCCTGAGGTATCAGTTCAACTTCAGTTTCTCCGGAATTCATTTGATTTGCTGTCTCCGGATTAGTTCCCACATGTGAAGCAATTATTTTTTTAAACTGTTTGTTTACTACCATTTTCCCTACACCTTTATCAGGAAAACCTGTATCGTTACATATTAGCGTTAAATCTTTAACATTTCTTTTTACAAGTATATCTATAATTTTTTCAGGAGTACCATTTGCCAAAAAACCGCCGACCATGATTGTCATTCCATTTTGAATTTTTTCTGCCGCCTCATTAACTGAAATAATTTTATTGATCATAACTTCATCCCTTCTAATTAAAATATTAATACACAGAAAACAAAAATGAGCTGCTAAATTATAATGTTGATATCTATTGAGTATATTTTTGATACAGTCATGATTCCTTTTTTAAATTTCATTACATTCACATTAATGTATTGCAAATATTATGCCAATATAATTAAGGCAGTGTTATTTCAGCAGAATAACACATGTTAGAGATTTATTATATCTAAAACTTTATATTAAAAAATGCAAAAATGCATATATAATTATAATCAATTAATGTCACAAAAATTTTTTTTATAAGTTTCTTGAATATATTAACCGTCAAGGCTGCTTCAATCAACATATTGATGTTAAAATTTTAACATATGCAAAAATGCATATAATAATTAGACCATTACTGCAAAATTGCATATTTTAAATAAGTAATTCCACTGCCTGTCCGGCGATAAAAAAAGAATCTATCACATTACACAATAGATTCTTGCATTATTCTTATATGTCTATTAATACCGGTTTTTATTCACTTATAGCTTTTTCTATTCTTCTTCTTACTTTTTTCTCTCCCATAATTTGCTGCAGCTCCCATACATCCGGCGATGATGCACGGCCTACCACTGCAATTCTTATTACCGAACTGACATCTCCCACATGGCCTTTGTACGTGTCCGGATTTTTCTTGTAGTCCTTAAGCTTAGCCGCATATCCGTTTTCTTCCGAAATAGTTCTTATTTTTTCAAACCAATGGGACTGGTCATCACTATGGTCATAAGTTTTCAGGTACTCTTTAAGGAGTTTTTTAGCTTCGTCATCATCAATATTTTCAGGATAACTGTCGGCAATTTCAAAGTATTCATCGAAAAAATAACTTATGAAATCAAATATTTGCTTGCAATATATAAGATCCTTACGTGGCTTTTTACCGCTTCTTCCTACAGATATAAGTTCTGTTACCTGTTCTTTATTACTTTCTAAAATATCAGCAATTTCATTTTTATATCTTTTTGCCCACTCCAATAAAAATTCATAAATTTCATCTGCAGAAATTTTCAACAGCACATCTTTACTTATATTATTTAATTTTTCCAAGTCAAACAAAGCCCCGGAATTGCTCATTTTTTCCAGTGTGAATTTAAAATCTTCCGCCTGACTGTCCGAATTTTTAATTCTCCACTCTTCATAGTTTGAATTTAAAATCGTAAGCAAGTATTCCCTTACCGCTTTCGGATGATACCCTAAATCCATATAGTATCCCAGACCAAGTTCAGGGTCCTTCCTTTTTGACAGTTTTCTTTTAGAGCCGTTATCCATTTTCATCAGGTGCGCCGTATGGCAGTAAACAGGAGCATCCCACTTTAGCGTCTTAAATATTTCATAATGAATCGGAAGTGTTGAAAGCCATTCTTCTCCTCTTACAACATGAGTTACCCTCATAAAATGATCATCTACAACATGTGCAAAATGATATGTAGGGATTCCGTTGGTTTTTAAAATTACAATATCCTTATAATTCTCATGGATTATAAGCTTGCCCCTTATTGCGTCCTCTATTTCAAAAGTGCCTTCTTCTGTCCCCATTGATTTAAATCTTATTACAAACTCCTCATTATTATTTAAATGAGATTGAACTTTTTCTAAACTCAGGTTTCTGTCTCTTGCCCATTTGCCGTAATACCCGGTATTGATATTTCCTTCGGTCTGCTTTTCCCTTATTTCTTCAAGCTCTTCTTCCGTGCAAAAACAAGGATATGCCCTTCCCTGCTCAACTAAGTATTTTGCAACGCACTGATAGATTTTGCCGCGTCTGCTTTGGTAATAAGGCCCGTAACTGCCTTTTTCACCTTCCAACAAAGCTCCCTCATCAAAATTCAATCCGAAATATTTAAGAGATGAAATAATCGTTTCAACTGCTCCCTCAACCTTGCGTTTTTCATCTGTATCCTCTACACGAAGCATAAACACCCCGTCACTTTGATGTGCCAGCCTTTCATCAACGAATGCCCCGTATAAATTTCCAAGATGAATAAAACCTGTTGGGCTTGGAGCCAATCTTGTAACCTTTGCTCCCGTCGGCAGATTCCTTTTTGGGAAAACATCATTTTCATAATATCCTATAGTTTCTTTAATATCAGGGAACAAAATTTCAGCTAATTTTTTATACTCCATTATCCTTATATGATGCATTTAAAAATATAAACACATCATCTTTCTCCTTCCTTTCTAACTTGCATGAATAAAAAAGACGGTATGTTTAAATTAAACGAACCGCCCCACAATATTCTGATAATAACCCACAGGGAAGTCAAACCCCTGATTCCACCGTATATGTATGACGGCCTATAAAGTTAATGTTAGGGTCGTTAATTTAACTATAAGTATAATATATCGTATCCTTTTATGCAACATTTTTAAGAAATAAAAGTAACAAAAGTACAGTTTAAAGGCGAGATTAATTTTTTTCAATAGGATATTGACAAAACGAAGTAATTATGGTATTTTTATAAAAATCATTAAACACAATAAAAATAAAGCTGAGACAGGAAATAGTAAATACATTGTGTTTTTCAGAGAGTGTACAATTGGTGAAAGTACATAAATATGCTGTATTGAACACATCCTTGAGCTAATCGATGAAACCCTCGGGGAGTAGTTGGATTCGGGAATGCACCCGCTACAGTGCAAAAGTATGATAGTACTTTGTGAGGTTGATGTTGTGAAGCATCAATAAAAAGAGGTGGAACCACGTGAATAAAAACTCCCGTCCTCTAAGGAAACTTAGATGACGGGAGTTTTTTTATATTCTGCCCTTTGATATATTCCGCTACTATGAATTGCCTTATACAAAATTTTATATGAAAATCAGGAGGAAATTATTATGAAAAAGTTTTTTAAAATGTCTTTAATGCTTATGCTTTCGGCATCATTGGTTTTATCAGCAGGCTGTGCAAAGAAATCATCAAATGAAGAAGGAAGCAACAGACTGGAGAAAATAATCAGCAGAGGATATATAGAAGTGGTTACGGAACCATACTTCGCACCCAATGAGTTTATTGACCCTACGAAAAGCGGCAGTGAGCAATATGTCGGCAGCGATATAGAATTTGCAAAGTACATTGCAGATAAATTAGGAGTTGAGTTAAAAATTGTTCCTCTGGAGTTTGGTGCAGTCTTAAGCAGTATTACAGAGGGCAAGTATGATTTAGCTATTTCTGCCCTGGCATACACACCTGCAAGAGAGAAAGCCATGATTTTGTCAAAGAGCTACTATTTTGCAGAAAATGCACCGGGCTACGGTCTGCTCATAAGAGAAGAAAATGCAGATAAAATAAAAAATACATATGACTTAGCAGATAGAACGGTTGCAGTACAAAGCGGATCACTGCAGGAGCTGTTTGCAAATGAGCAAATACCTGAGTATAAGGAGCTGAAGAGAGTTTCCTCCACAACAGACGGTATATTGATGGTACAGGAAAATAAAGCAGATTCATGTGTTGTATCCATACCGATGGCTCAGCTGTACATTGATGCAAACGAAGGATGCGGGCTGTCAATAGTTGAAGATTTTGAATTCACGGTTGATAAAAAATTAAGCGGAGTAAGAGTGGGAATACCATCAGGTGAAAATGAGCTTGCCGAAAAAATTAATGAACTGATAGATGAAGTTGTAAGCTCGGGACAATATGAAAAGTGGCATGAAGAATATACCGAATACGCAAAACAATTAGGATTGTAATTTATTGAAGGGATAAGGTGAAGGTATGATTAAAACAACATTTATGCTATGGAATAAGTACAATTATGTTTATATTGACGGCCTGGTCGGCACACTATGGCTGGCTGCACTGACGGTGTTTGCAGCGACCATACTGGGCACTCTTATAGCAATTATGAAATTATCTAAAATTAAAGTGCTTGATGTAATTACATCTGCATACATAGGTGTGCTCAGAGGTACACCCATACTTTTGCAGCTATACTTCTTCTGGCTGTTGTTGCCTAAAATAGTACCGTTTGATTTAAGTGATACAACATGTATCGTAATAGCTCTTATCGTAAATGCAAGCTCATACGTGGCAGAGGTTATAAGAGCAGGCATACAGGCAGTTGACAAGGGCCAGGTTGAGGCTGCAAGAAGTCTTGGGTTATCAAGTTCAAACACACTGAAGAAGATTATTCTTCCTCAGGCAATTAAAAATATACTTCCTGCATTGGGTAATGAATATATATCAATAGTTAAGCAAACCTCCCTTGCATCTGTATTCTTTGTACAGGAGCTTACGACGTCGTACAGGTCTGTTCAATCAGCAACATTTTTAGCAATACCTTCACTGATAATTGCAGGTATAATTTATCTTATAGTAACAACAGTACTGACCAAAGGTATAAATGTATTCGAAAGGAGGCTTCAGGTCAATGAAAGATAAAGAATTAATAAGAGTTGAAGGCTTAAATAAATCCTTCGGAAATTTAAAGGTACTGAACGACATTACAGAAAGTATATACGACAGAGAAGTTATTTCCATCATAGGACCATCTGGCAGCGGAAAAAGTACATTTTTAAGATGCCTTAATTTGCTGGAAAGACCCACAAGCGGAAAAGTTTATTTTGAGGGAATTGATTTATCTGACAAAAGAGTTAATTTAGATAAGCACAGACAGAAAATCGGAATGGTATTTCAGCTTTTCAATGTTTTTCCGCACCTGAAGGTTATAGACAATATTACCCTGACCCCTATGCTTGAAAAGAAAATGACAAAGGAAGAAGCTGAAAAAAAGGCTGATGAACTTTTGGCAAGGGTGGGGCTGACAGATAAGAGAGACGTCTATCCAACAAAGTTGTCAGGCGGTCAAAAGCAGCGCCTTGCAATTGTCAGAGCTCTGGCCATGGATCCGAAAGTAATGCTGTTTGATGAGCCCACCAGTGCATTGGACCCCGAAATGGTAAAAGAAGTTCTTCAGGTTATCAGGGACCTGGCTTTATCAGGAATGACCATAGTCATAGTAACTCACGAAATGCGTTTTGCCAGGGAAGTAAGCGACAGGGTTATGTTCATGTCCGACGGAGTTATACAGGAACAGGGAACACCTGATGAGATATTTAACAATCCTGAAAATATAAGAACAATAGATTTTTTGAGCAAGGTATTATAGGAGGATTTATGGAAACGTTAAAATTAATAGAAGAAATACTTGAAAAGAAAAAAGATAAAATAATTGATGTCAGCAATAAAATATGGGAGTTTGCGGAGCTTCCATATAATGAATACAAGTCATACGGCCTTCTGACAAAGGCTCTGGAAGATGAAGGCTTTGTAATAAAAAGAAATGTGGCGGATATACCTACTTCCTTTACAGCAAGTTTCGGAAACAGCGGACCGATGTTCGGCTTCTTAGGCGAATACGATGCTCTTGATAAATTGAGCCAGGTGGCAGGATGTTCCCGGAAAAATCCTGTTGAAGAAGGTAAGCCCGGTCACGGATGCGGTCACAATGCCTTGGGTGCAGGCTCTCTTGGAGCCGCATTGGTTATGAAGGAATATTTAACTGCTAATAAACTGAACGGAACTGTTATTTTCTTCGGTTGCCCTGCAGAAGAAGGCGCAGGCTCAAAGCAATTTATGGCAAGAGCAGGAGCATTCGATAATGTGGATTTTGTCTATACGTGGCATCCGTCCACAATTAATCAGGTGCAATCCGTAAGATCCGTTGCAATCATGGGAGCCAATTTTGAATTCAAGGGGTTAGCTTCTCACGCAGGGGGTGCTCCTCACCTGGGCAGAAGTGCTCTCGATGCCACAGAACTCATGAGCGTGGGTGTAAATTATTTAAGAGAACACATGATTGATCAGGCTCGTATACATTATGCTTATGTAGATGCAGGCGGAGTTTCACCCAATGTTGTGCAGGACAGAACCCTGATAAAATATGAGGTTCGCTCTCCCAAGGTATCACAACTCAAGGAATTGTTTGAAAGAGTTGTAAATGTAGCAAAGGGTGCTGCTCTTATGACAGACACAAAGGTAGAATATGAAATAACCATGGCATTCTCCGATTACATACCCAATGCAGCATTAGCAGAGGTTGCCGATGAAGCATTCAGAGAAGTTGGTGCACCTAAATGGGATGAAAAGGACTACAAATTAGCCCAAGAATTTATGCTCAGCTATAATAGTTCAACTATAGAGTCCATAAAAGAATATATAAAAGAAGAATACGGTGAAGAACATCTGAGTGAAATATGGGATAAGCCTCTTGATTCAGAAGTTCATCCATATGAAAACAGCATTAAATACACATCGGGTTCCACAGATGTGGGAGATATATGCTATGCCGTGCCAACCATTAATTTCAATGTTGCAACTGCCTGCATAGGTAATGTGGGACACACATGGCAAATGACGGGACAATCCAGAAGCAGCATTTCATCCAAGGGGATTCTTACAGCCGTAAAGATTATGGCATTATCTGCAGTTAAGACGATGAATAACCCCGAAGCAATAAGAAAAGCCAAGGATATTGTTCTGAAACAGAACGGCGGAGCATACCAGTGCCCCCTGCCGGATAGCGTAAAACCACCAATAGGGAAATATTGAATTTTTTAGTATAATTATCATAAGTTGTGGAGAGCACCCCCTGATTCACAGTTATCTTTTATGGGGATGCTTTTTCTTTCCCCTTTTATGTCATTATACTCGGATTCCTATGGGCATCATTCCCGTCAGTTTTTGGTGTCAAGGCTGCCGGAGCACTCCTCTATAAAAACAACCGAAGTTTATCTGCACGTGCTTGGAGACACCAAAGCAGAATCACTATCGGTTTTGGATAATATTTTTTAAGTTGGCGAATATTTGATTTTTAAACTTTTTAAGTGCTGTAACCCTTGAAAAATAACCCATAGGGGAGTCGAACCCCTGATTCCACCGTGAGAGGGTGGCGTCTTA
>ENA-UOOE01000161-UOOE01000161.1-fermentation-metagenome-genome-assembly--contig:-NODE-161-length-70352-cov-61.526751_pt1 | contig 70352 bp, 60 predicted proteins | sample MGYA00245776_ERZ724021 | MGnify/ENA primary metagenome ERZ724021 (study PRJEB28704, sample SAMN03018321) | fermentation metagenome | biome: anthropogenic terrestrial biome; feature: soil; material... | reverse complement strand
ACCAAAACCTTTTTCATATTTCCCATTCAAACGACACTTCCACTCCAACGATCAACCCAGATATTATCATCATAAATAATCAAATAGGATAAAATAATCAAATAAAATAATAATTACACATCAACCACAGTTAATAAATAAAGTTTTTGTTCGCGTAACAAAACGTAAACGCCAAATAATAAAAAGGAGAGAAGATAAATTTTACAAGAAGATCCCTTTATCTTTTATTTTAGCCTGTTTAAACCGGATCAAATGGATATTAACTCCTTTTTTAACCCCATTTTAATCCCAAAAAAAGTTTCATTTTTTAAAATTTTTTTCAATGTCTTTTGTTAAATTCTCAGTTCGGCGCGATGCACCTGGCAGAGTTGCGTTTTTTTGGCTATTGCATATAGGTTACATCATAGTACTTTTTTGAGGTTCTTAAGTAACTTTAATCTGATTAGTTCTGCGTTATTTTACTTAATTGTTATGCTGTGCTTTTATGTTTGCTTAAACTTTCTTTTGTTTTTAGAACTGACTAGTTTTTGCTATTCCTTTTCTTTTGTCATGTCTTTTTTCAAAGATCCGATGCCCTGCTGAATAATTTTCGCAGCTGCAGATCTGGCCTTGAATACTGCTTTATCAGAAAAAGTTTTTTTTAATGTTTTACAAAAAAATTTATATAATGAATCACTAATTCATTATTACAGGTAAAACCTGGGAGTCAGTGTACCTTGAGGTGCACGCTTTTAGTACTTCCAGGTACTGGATTCTTGTTCTTTGTTTAGCTTAAAGAAATTGTAGTCTATTGATAACAGATCTATGTAGGAACTGTTTTTATGTTCGAATTTTTGGAAGTAGGACCAGGCCAGCATGTCTGCAAACTGAAGTCCTGACCATGAATGCGAAAAACTGTGATGGATCTCAACTTTTTTGTTTGGAGAATTCATTTTTAAGTTTTTTAGGAAATAATCATCAAATCTTTGTCTTAAAACCTGTTTCCCCTTTGATTCATCTATTCTGATTACAAGATTGTCCTTTAAAGTTATTTGTTTCGCTAAAGCACCAGCTACATAATTGTATAATTTATTCATGTCTTTTTGAAGTAAAGAGTTGTGGTTTAGCTGTTTTTCAAAGACCACACCATATACTCGGACATTTTCCAGGCTGTTCAGCTGCTGGATCATGTACCTGCGCAAAGCTTCTGAAGAACTGTTGGCTTTTATTTCATTGGCTTTTTTAAGTTCCTTTTTAAATTTATTCCTTCTCATGTTTTTAATAATCCTATCAAGACGTTTAGGACTGTCAACAACCAAAGTAGCTATAACAAAATACTCTGATCCCTTCCGTCCAAGATCCCCGGATTCGTCTAAAAACATGTAGCGCACTTAATCACCTAAATTAATTTATACGACTTGTTTAATACTCCTTTAAATTTTAACTTATTTAAATGTTTCTATATACTGTATAAATCTTTGTATTGCTTTGTATTGCTTTGTAAAACATTGTATTGCTTTGTAAAACATTATGCAATAAATATTTATTAAGGAGTAGTCAACACGTTTGAACATTTCACTAAAGAAATCTATCATTCCTTTAATTTCTTTCATTTCATGTGTAAATCCAGAAATTTTTTTCCAATAGAATTCATGTTTTTTTCAGGCAAATAAACTTTAAAATTAGTTTTTGATTTTTGCCTTTGAAATCTTACTTCGTTATATAAAAATAAAGCGAAATAAAAAAATATCAGTGAAAACTCCAATTTATAATATATCCTCCAAAATTGTGTAAATATATTTATTTATTAACTTTTTTTATAATGTAATGATTATATAGTCCTTGAGTTTAATGGTATACTCGGTGAAAATATGAAATTTGAAGGTGCTTTAATAAAAGAACAGGGCTTAACATTTGCAGTTGTTTCTGTGAAGGAATATGTGGTGAATAATATGTCTGAAGCTGAAAAAGCTATACAAATGTTTCAACCAGCTTTTCCAGGAATACCCGTATCTTTGGTAGCAGTAACTTCTCAAGGGCCGAAATATGTTGGAAGACAAGATATCGTGAATTTCCTTGCGAGTGTACCCTTTGAAAACATTCCATGGGGTGAATTCACGATTGATTAACTAAATTTATTTTTTTGTTCATGGCATTGTTTTTTTGATGGTGTTGATCTCTTCATCTGTCAAACCGTACAGATCATAGACCATTTCATCGATCCCTGTCGGTTTCATCTATTTTTTGGAGCAAGGGATTAATAACCGCGAGACTCTTGTTAAATTCATTTTCCAATAGTTCTTGGGTCTTTCTGTATTTAACATCGATCCCTTTCCTTTTGACTTCTTTCAGGAACTCTTCAAAATTTAGTTCATAGTATTTTTCAAGTTTCTTAGTGAACTTAATAATTTTATAAGTACGTTTTAACCAGTCTTTAAATTCATTTATTTCATTAACTAACTCTTTGTTGAGTTTTAAGATTTCATCTGCTTTTTCAATGAAAGGCTTTTGTTGTTCTATTGTTGCAGGATAGAAGGCAATTTTTCAACGTATTGCCTTATAAATCGCAATCTTTTCCCATATAATTTCGGACTTATTTGTTTAAATACCCAAAAAAGGAGATTAGAGTTTAAATTCAATAAATATCTTAAATTATAATTATCATTCTCAGAAACCATCATATAACTTGAATTTAATAAGACAAAGTTTTTATCATCTATTAAAAAAGAAGGTGTAGATGTCATTTCAGTCCATATAATCTTTTCTTTATTAAATTCGTCATAATAAGCTACCTTCAAAGTGGTAACGTTATCTTTGAACATGACTCAAACGATGCTGTGAAATTTGCCAAAAGCATTGAAAGCGAAATCAATCAAACCTTCTCTTTTCCTGTGAAGGTAATTATTTGAACAGAGCACGAACTGGAAAAGATCATTAAGGATAATCTTTTTGTTAGAAAGACCGGTGTTGAGCTTGATAAACTGTATGTGACTTTTTTTATTGGATGAACCGAAAGCTATTCTGAGTTTAGATGTAGATAAGGATGAAATGAAAAATTTGAGGTTAGGGGCGGAGAAGTGTACCTTTACTGCCCTAATGGGTATTCAAGGACTAAATTAAAGAATAATTTATTTGAAAAGAAATTAAATACTATAGCAACAACGAGAAATTGGAAAACAACAAATAAACTGTTAGAATTATCTAAACAAAATAATCGGAAACTTTTATAAAATTGTTTTAATTGTTGATCAATACTTTAAAATCAAGCTCAAAAACGACAATAGTTAAAAATAAGTATGCCCTGACCGGGACTCGAACCCGGGGAATAGGATCCGCAATCCTACGTGTTATCCACTACACTATCAAGGCTGGTGAATTTTTTCATTTAATTCTAAAATACGTGAATTATATTGTTAATTCTAATTTAAAACCTATTTAAATTTATTTTACAACTTCCACATTTTTTACATTTGAAGTTCTGTACTAACTAATTGATTCAATTCATATTTAAACTTTTAAGCATCAAAACCTTTAATCACATCTTAATAATATTTTCCAGATCACTATGTTGTTAAGGTAAGGGTCACAAGTTATGGACCTAGTTCCATGCGCGGAATTAGATGTGGGAATGTAAAAGAGGTCTGTCAGCTTGTCGAAGTTGGAATAAACTTAAACAAAATTAAGCTCTGATTTGGCATGGCTGCAACTTTTGCAGAATTGTCTAAAAAAGTGTTTTAATTCATTAAACTGGAATCAGGAGATAAAACTGCAGACCCGTTACCAGAAGGCCGTATGCAGCTCCAGCCAGCACCTGGTACAAGCTGTGTTTTTTAAGGTAAACCCTGCTCCACATTACAAAAGGAATTATAAGCCCAAACAAAACCCCATAATAACCAAAAACATAGATCAATGCTGCTGTGGGGCCGGCAACTCCCATTGCGTGGATGCTTATCTTCCAGAAATGGTTTATAAAGAGCACGACCAGGGTATTTGAGAAGTAACAGAACATGAGTACGGTTGTTGCTGGAGGACTTCCAAGGATGTGGAGTACAGCTGTCCCAATCAGATATGAAATAATGGCATATATCAATGGAAAAGTTCTTTCAACCCTATTGGTTATGTCAATGTCTATTTTCCTCTTCTTTATCCAGAACAATGCGGTAATGATGGGTAAAAAAGTGCCAAAAATTAAGCAGATCGATGTAATAAATAAAAACTTGCTCCAGCTTAATATAAAATAATTTATAAGGATAAATGCAAATATTGCGACTATAGGGGGATGTGTAAAGGCTGATATGAATTTTGCAAAGCCTCTCTTTGCTTTAAAATCTAAAACAGGGTTATCCATGCTCATTCCTTTGAATTGTTTTATGGTTTTTATAGATTATTAAAATATTAAAAATTAAAATCTACCCTCACTGGACAATTCAATGGTTAACACGTTGATGGATAAAAATATATTGATGAACAGTAGTCAAGCTTCAATTTCTAAATAATAACTTTTAATTTATTCTGCAGTTTATAGGCCCCAAATCTGACATTTACCTTACTTAATATTTCAGTTCCACACGTAGAGCTTGAATGTGTAGTTTCCACAGCTTTTAGCTCCAATTCCAACATCTCTGGCGTCCTTCAGTTCTGCGTTGGATGCAATGACCTTACCCTTAAGCTGATTTTCCTCAGTCAGGGCGTAGTGTTTTCCATTCAAGGCTTTCTCTAGAAAAGGGCCAGCTATTTCTTCTGCAGCTTTGATGCCTGTTCTGTCGTTGTTATTCTTCTTTAAAGTGTTTGAAACATCTTCTAATGTGCTGAAACCATCGTCTTCCTTATAGTGGGCCATGACTTCAATGGAGTCCTGTGCTGTGTTGGGAAGTCTGGCCTCCTGGAAGGAGGTCATGAGGGGTGCGTAGTTGGCGGTGGTTACGGCTGCAAACACAATTAAAACTGGTATCAGTGCAAGTACAGCATCTAAAGTGAATGCAAAACCCCTTTCATCCAATTTAACCGCCCTAAAAACCACTTTATCCTGCAATTATTAGATTTATAAGTTGCACCTATAGATCTACATCTTTTTATCTTTTAACTCCCCTCACCATATCCACAACCTTGTCTTTTTTGTCTATGGCATCAAGTGCAGCTTTTTCAACCTTCTCCTTCATTACGTTGAAGTCCTCAGGTTCAATGTCCCCAACGATCTTCTTTATCTTGGTGTAGGCTGCTTCCCTGAAGAGGGGTTTCAGCTCCTCTTCAACTCCGTCTTTTATGAGTTTGGATTTACCAGTTTTATCAACGTAACCTATTTCACCTATACGAACACCAGCATCTGATATGGCCTTTTTAACCTGTAATGCAACATCTCTGGGTGCTATTATCATTAAAGAATCTATAGAAACGCCTAATGGGTCAATGTCCAACTCTTCAAGCATTTCAAGCACCTTTGGGTTCACAAGGGCCCTGATCTTGTTGTCGTGGAAGGTCAGTCCAAGTCCAGTTGTGCTTGCTATCTCGTGGGCGTCTCCCCTGAGTCCTCCGTTTGTAACGTCAGTCATGGCATGAACCTTTGGAAGCAGTCCTGCCTTGAATATGGCTTCAGATGCTTTTATGAAGCTTACATTCATTGTTTCACGCACAACGTCGAACATTCCATGGTAGATGGCTGTTGTGGTTATGGTACCTCCTCCAGAACCCTCTGTAAGGAGTATAACGTCTCCAGCTTCTGCCCGTTTCCTTGCAGTTGGGGGATACTTGGACACTCCAACTGCACCAACTGCACTCACCAGTCTGTCGCCCAGCACCATATCTCCACCAACGCGCAGGGTGCTTCCAGCCACAAGGGGCACGTTCACAAGCTCTGAAACTGCGCAGACCCCGGCTGTGAAGTCGAAGAGTTTTCCAACGTCTCCATCGTCTGCAAGATGCAGGTCGCTCAGCATTGCAACAGGGTCCGCTCCCATGACACACACGTCCCTCAATGTGGCCCTTGCAACGTGGAAGCCTCCAAGGAATGGATATTCGCTCAGTCTGGAGTGTATACCGTCAACTGCCGTTGTAACGTAGACATCTTCAGATCCAAGTTCTGCTTTAACAACACCTCCATCGTCCTGTGCTGATGGATTTATGAGTGCATTACTTTTAACACTGGATACTATCTGCGCAATTTTCCTGTGGACAAAGAAATCTCCTTCTCCACGTGATCCAACACCTATTTCTCCCATTCCAACCTTGGATTCTGGGTACTTAATGAGTTCCTTGAGGAATTCATCTTTGCAGTCTTCAATTTCGAGGGTGTTTTTAACTTCCTCGATCACAGCAGCAGCCATCTCGTCAGCTTTTCCTGGTGTTATGTTCTTGTACTCAAGTATCTTATTTTTGAGGTTTTCCTGAACGGATTTTTCGTCTTCTTTCTTGATTGAGCGCCTTACAAAGCCTTCTATGTCCAATTGGTACACCTTTTTTTTGATTTGTTAACGTCTTGTGTTACTTACCTAACTGTTTTTTACATCTGTACTGGATGCACTTAAACTTGGAGTTGATGCTTCAATTTTTAGTTAACTTGAACAACTTAGTTAACTTGAACAACCTTGTTTAAGTAGTTCAGCAATAATTCATATTAATAATATAAAAAGTAATAATATTTATAGTTAAACCAGTTCAACGAAATTTTTCAGGATCTGCAGACCAGCTTCACCACTCTTTTCAGGATGGAACTGGGTTGCAAACACATTGCCTTGGCATATAACTGCGGGAACATCCACGCCGTAGTCAACTGTTGCCGCAACTATGTCTTTATCCTCTGGATCCACGTAGTAAGAGTGCACAAAGTACATGTACTCTGGACCAACACCCTCAAGTATGGGACATTCACATCTGATCTTCAGGTTGTTCCAGCCCATGTGGGGTATCTTCATTCCCTGTTTTGTTATTGACTCTGGAAAGTGCAGGACCTTCCCCTTGAAAATGTCAAGGCCCCTTAAACCAGGACTCTCCTCACTCTCCGTGAACAGAACCTGCAAACCAAGACAAACACCGAGAAAAGGTTTTCCATCCTTCACATGATCGTTTATAACTTCCCTGTACTTTTCAAGGTGTTCCATGGCGCTTCCAAATGCTCCCACCCCTGGAAGAATGAGGGCATCAGATTCAGCCATCTCCTGCACGTCCCCTGATATGAATGTTTCCACACCTATCCTTGAAAACCCGTTTTTAATGCTCTTCAGGTTTCCTGAACCGTAATCAATTATGGTTATCATTTTATTCCTTTATCTTAATTTTTCTTTACCTTTAATTTGATCAACCGATCTTCAAGTTTTTTTTGCTTAAAAAAGAGAAGTAACTGAAATTTAATCCTTTTTGAGCATTTAAACACGTTATCTTCTAGCACTGGGTATCATTCAGTATGGAGATCAGTTATCTACCTTGCACTGTAATAATCCTTAACCCTTATGGTGTCGTTGAGGTGCGGGGTTGAAACTTCGTGGAGCACTGTGTTTTCCATTGCAACTATGGAGTGAGTTTTACCAGGCTCTATTCTTATGGTGTCGTTCTTTCCAAAGTACTCCTTGTGGTCTTCAAATTCAATGTAACCTGTTCCATTTACTATGTACATGGTTTCATCCTTCTTGGAATGGTAGTGGAACGAGGTCTGGTAGCCCTCGCGTATGAAAAGCTCCTTGGTCAGGTACTTGTCAGTGTTTATCAGGACCTTCTCGTAACCCCATGGCTTGTCCTCACGGTTCTGGTACTCCTTCTTGATCTGCTCAAGCTCCTTGGAGGTGTCTATTGCCATCCAGAACAGTCCGTTCTCTTTGTAGTAACCCAACTTGTTCTCCTTTGCAAGCATTGGAAACACAGTTTTTTCTATATCCCCTGTTTCAAAGTCTCCGAAGTCTATGTGGCCGTTGGAGAAGTAAACTCCTCCATTTATGTAATAATCAAGCACTGGTTTTTCCTTGAAAGAAACTAAACGGTCACCATTTACTTCAACTATTCCGTAGGGTGAGACCATTTGGGTTATGAAGATCTGGAGGGGATAGTTAGATTTCTCGCCCTGTTCTATCATCTTTTTGATGTTGAGATCCGCAACAACGTCGCCGTTTCTTATGATGCAGTGCTCACCATCACCAAGGTTTTCCATACCCAACCTTATGGCGTTTAAAGTTCCAAGGGGCTTTTCTTCTTGAATGTATTCTATTTCAACCCCTTTGTACTCTTTACCGTATCTCTCCTGTATCTTTTCACTTAGAAAACCCGTGAGGAGAAGTACCTTATCCACACCTGCATTCTTAAAGTCAAAGAGCTGCTTGTCCAGAATAGTGTAGTCATCCTTAATTTCAACCAGGGGTTTTGGGACCTTGTCTGTTAGGGGTCTCAACCTTTTTCCAAAGCCTCCGCAGAGTATCATTCCAACTGTTCGTGTCATGGTATCACCGTGAATTTTTTAACGATTTACTGATAAATTATCCTTTAACTATTTTTTTTCCTTTACCTGTTTCTAATTAATTACTTCTTACTTCATTTGTATATCCTATAACTTACAGATTTCATAAAATAACTTTTGCTTTTCTTTTTTGGATGCCTTGTGTTTTTGAGAGCATGGATCCTAAAATTCTGAAATAAATCTCAATTTTCGAGTAATAAAAACTTTTTGAGTAATAAAAAGTAATAGAAATTACCATTAAAAAGGATTTTTAGAAACCTACAAATCCATAATACCCCTTAAAGTATCTCCAAATTCAGATTTTACAATTTTATCTGTTCCAAGGGTTTTTGCATGGGCATCAAGTTCAGTTACAACATGACTGTACCCCATCTCTTTTAGGGGCTCAACGAGCCTCGGACCGTCTGTAACTGCAATTGTCTCGGCTTCAATGGATTCTGCAGGTAGAGCATGTGGTACACCGGCAACAACAACCATATCATAACCATCAAGATACTTAACTGCCTCTTTCCCGGTTACAGGGTACTCATCAAGTCCACCTGTTATGAAGTCGATTGTTACACCGCAGTCTGCAAGTTCATCCGTGATGTTGACTGCGTGCTGTCTTATCCTAGTAAGTCCAACCTCCTCATCAAGATTTGCAATTACAGTTGGCCTGTTGTGGAACACACTGTTGAATGGGACTTTCAAAATATCTGAAAATAAATATGAAGTCTCTTTTTTTGCGTTGAGCACAATTGCAACCTTATCCCCACGCTTGAAACGTTCAATCAGAATCTTTGCAACTTCCACCTTGTTGTCACCGTAGGATGGTGGAATGTAATCCTTCTTGGCCATTCCCCTGATCTTCTCTATCTTGGTTGCAAGTTTCAGCATTCTGTTTTGACGATCCCTCTCCTCAAAGGGTATGATTCCTTCCTTTGCTGCGGCATTTAAAACTGCTATGGCCCCTTCAGTGTTGTCTCCCTCGCCGAATCCTCCGTGAGATTCAACTGTAATGACCTTGGCCTTTATGTTGGCAGTTTGAGCCGCCTCCTTAAGATCCTCCCCGATTATCATGCTTGCACAGGTTCCAACAACCCCAACAAGCTTTGGGGAGAACATGGAATCCACCTTGCGCAGGGTTTCAACCAGCTTTTCAGATGCCCCGAATATGAAGTCGTTTTCAGACATGGCGGTGGTCACAACCCGCACGCCATCGTTTTCAAGGAGCCTTCCGGTTCTAAAACAGCAGCCATGAGGGCCGTGAAGCACTATAACATCCGCGTTCAGGTCTCTTAATGTGTAGAGTGAAGCTGCTATTGGGCTTGGTCTTGGATGCAATTTTTTCACCTCATTTTGATGTTTATGATACTGTGATTTAATTTTAGTCAGTTTTTCAAAGTTTTTAAATTTGGGAAGATTTTTTTAAATTTGGAAGATTAATTGGATCAATTTTTAAAAGATGAGATCAATTGTTTTTTACTTATAAGATCAACTTGATATGAAGTTGAAGATATATAATATTGGTATGGTGACCATGTTTAAATATTTATAAACTTATCAGGAAGTGGGTTGAGATGCAGGTAAAAACCACAGTCCTCCTGATTTTAATGGTTGGAATCACAGTTTCGGCAGTTTCAATCAATACGAACCATGCAAATTCAATAACCAGTTTCAAAACAGTAGAAATGCCTGTTGTTCTTGGAAATACCAGTTATGGTTATGTTGAAAGGGGAGGCCCCTACGGAAACATCAGCTCCTCTGTGAAGATAGCCTACATAACAGGAGTCCACCCCCTAGAATCAGGAGCTCACGATGCAATCCTTGAAGCACTTTTAACCAACCAACAGTCCATGAGGTACTGTTACTATATTTACAGGGTCCATGTTACGCAGGATGCAGCAGATTACGATAAGGGCAGGATAAACGGCCAGAACCTGGCCTATAAATATGTTGTACCTGATGTAGAATCCATGGGATTTAAATTGGCAGTGGATGTTCACTCCAATAGGGGACTTTACAGGGAAAAAATATTTCTGGACGTTCCAGTAAACGATGCAGCCTCAGAAAAGTACGCCTTTGAGATGGTGCAGGAAACACCATGGCTTGCATTTTACATTCCACCATGGGATAAGGGACCCACGAGCGGTTCATACGTGATCCTGCCCCTGATAAATTCAGGGATACCCACATTTGTCTATGAGACCTACACCTACCAGCCATACAACACCACATTGAGTCAGGATCGTGAATTTGTGGAGAATCTGGATAAGATAGCTCTATAAAACATGCAAGCTTGGATTTAGGTACAGAATTATTCAGTTTTAAGATTTAATTAGTTTTAAAGTTTTATTATTTAGTTTTAGCTTATATTTCAAGTTTTCTTTTAAAAATGAGAAATTAAAACATGTTTTATTTCTTTAAAGGGATTTATTTAAAAACACTCATTGTTTAAAGAATTCTATTTAAAGGAATTTACTTATTAAGACCTTCTCAATCCTTTGATATTCCATATTCCTAATTTTTAACACATTTTGGAGTAATTAAAAGTTTTACATATATTTTTACATATCTGTAAGGAAAAATATTTGAAGGTTAAGTGATCAAGAAAAAAATTAAAAAGAGAATTAAAAAGAGAATTAAAAAGAGAATTAAAAAGAGAATTAAAAAGAGAATTAAAAAATAATTCCAAATTAAGATCTAATATGATAATATTTAACATAATTCAAGGAAGATTCGTTGAGAGACCCAACAGGTTCACTGTTATTTTTAAAGCAGGAGAAACCATGGAGAAGGCCCATCTCAGGGATCCAGGAAGGCTCAAGGAAATCCTGATTCCTGGTGTTCATTTACTTTTAAGGCCTGCACTGCACCCTGAGGGCAGGAAAACCAAGTATGATGTTGTTGCAGTCCTGAAAGACAATTTCTGGGTGCTTATAAACTCAGGGTTCCACAGTGACCTGGCCCAGGATCTCATTGAATCAGGGTTCGTTGAAGAGTTTGCATGTTACAAGGTTGATAGAAGGGAGTACACCTACAACAAAAGTAGAATAGACTTTCTACTTTCAAACAGTGAAAATTCAAATAACAATGAAAAGATGTTAGTTGAAGTTAAAGGCTGCACCCTTGTTGAGAATGGACTTGCAAGGTTTCCAGATGCCCCAACAACCCGGGGCAAAAGGCACGTTGAGGAGCTGACCCGTGCCTTGGGTGAAGGATTTGAAAGTGCGGTTCTCTTCCTGGTACTTTCAGAGGATGCCGTTAGATTCACTCCAAACAGGGTCACGGACCCAAAATTTTCAGATGCGTTGGAATTTGCCCATAGAAGAGGAGTTACAGTGATTCCATATGTGTTTGAAAACCTTTACAATGATGTTAAAAATGAGCTGGAGGTAAGGCCCCTGAGGAGGATTGAGCTAAACTTTTGAGTTACAAACCGTATTGAAACTTAAAAATGAGGTTGAATTTTGGATCAGGTCCTGGAACCGTACCTCCTGGCGAAGTACTTTCGAGCTTCCTCTGCAAGGAACATCACCGGAATGAAGGCCACAAGGTACAGCCATTCTACAATCCCAAGGGATATGGTTCCAAAGAGTCCCTGAAGGTAGGGCACGTAAACGATTGATAAAAGAACGAGAACTTCGAAGAGAATTCCCCTCACAACCCACTTATTTTTGAAGATTCCAATGGTGAAAGTAGAGGTTCTTGTGGTCTGACATCCAATTAAGTTTCCTATCTGTGCCGTTACAATCCCTGCAAATGTCATGGTGGTGGCCTTCAAATATAGGGGGTCTGTGAATGCAAGGGTCTGCCCCCACTGCCACCCCCCGCTGTAAAGCACCCAGAAGTATCCTGAAATAACAAGCATAGCCTCAATCAAACCCAGAAACACGTAACCCCTCAGCAGAACAGGGAGGTTTAGAAGTTTCTCCCTCCTGGACCTTGGAGGTCTGTCCATGACGTCAGCCTCTGATGGACCCATTCCCAGGGCAAGTGCAGGAAGGGTGTCTGTTCCCAGGTCAATTGCAAGTATCTGCATGACTCCAATTGGTAAGGGAATTTTAAAGAGAACCATAAGAATAAATGGAAGAATTTCAGCGGTTTCATGGGTGAATATGTAGGTTATGAACTTTCTTATGTTCTCGTAGATGGTTCTGCCCTCTTTGATGGCAGAAACAATGGTTGCAAAGTTATCATCGGTTAAAACCATATCGGAAGCTTCTTTAGCAACATCTGTACCTGTTATTCCCATTGAAACCCCAATATCTGCCTTTTTAAGGGCTGGAGCATCGTTCACACCGTCTCCAGTCATTGCAACGATCTCGTTCTCGTCTTCAAGCAGGGAGGCTATTCTCATTTTGTGCTCTGGCACTGCCCTGGCAAAGATAACGTTGCCTCCAGATCTCAGAACACCTAAAACCTCCTTGTCTGACATCTGGTCCAGTTCTTTCCCCTTAAGTATCCTGCATTCACCTTTTACAATGCCTATTTCATCTGCTATGGATTTGGCAGTGAGTCCGTAGTCCCCTGTTATCATGATTATTTTTATGCCAGCGTGGTGGCATTTGCGGACTGCAGGGTAAACCTCAGGGCGTGGAGGATCCTGCATTGCCATCATACCCAGGAAAACCATGTTTTTTTCAACTGTTTCTGGGGAAAAATCTTTGAAGTCCTTTGGGAGATCTCTGTAAGCCATTGCAAGTATTCTGAGCCCTGAGGCTGCAAGTGCATCGTGTTTTTCTATCACTTTCTGCTTTTCTTCCTCTCTAAAGGGTAGAGGGGATCCGTCAATTGATATTTCATTGCAGAGACCTATGATCTTTTTGGGAGCACCCTTGACGTAGGCAACGTTCTTATCTTCCTTGCTGTGGATGGAACTCATGGCCTTCCTTTTTGAGTCAAAGGGAAGCTCAACAATTCTTGGACTCTTTTTTATTTCTTCCTCCCAGTTAAAACCGTTTTTTAGGGCTGCAACAAGTAGGGATGCTTCTGTTGGATCGCCAAGTATGGTCCAGTCCCCATCACTGGATGTTTCACCTGTTCCTGGTGAATCAAGGTCTACCGACTTCATTGGATCTTTCAAATTTTCATCCTTTGAAGTTTCCCTGTTGGGAGGAATGATCTTGGCATCGTTGCAGAAGGTTGCAGATCTCATGAGTAGCTTCAACTCCCTTACCTCCCTGTGGGAGATCGCACTGCCTTCATGGAGAAATTCACCTTCTGGGCTGTACCCTGCCCCTGTAACTTCAATGATCTCGTTGGGTATCCAAATCTTGCGGACAGTCATCTCATTTTTGGTTAAAGTACCAGTTTTATCCGTGCATATTACGTTGGTTGAACCAAGGGTTTCAACACTTGAAAGACGTTTTATAAGGGCGTTTTCACCCACCATCTTTTTAGCGGCTGCAGCCAGTGCAAGGGTCACTGTTGGAAGGAGACCCTCAGGAACGCATGCAACAGTCAACCCTATCGCGAAGATGAATGCAACGGTCAGTGGGAACTGTACCACCCAAACGTTCACCACAAAAAGAATGAAGCCCATTGAAATTCCTATAATTGCAATTATACGGGTTAAAGTGTTCATCTGTTTCTGCAGAGGACTTGGTTCGTCTTTAACTGCCTGTGTGAGTGATGCTATCTTGTTGAACTCTGTTTTTTTACCGGTTGAAAACACAACTGCCCTGCCAGAGCCGGATGAAACACTTGTACCTGTAAAGACAATGTTCGGTGTTCCAATAAGGGTTTGATCATCCTCCATTATGGGATGTTCAACCTTTCGCACTGGTTTGGACTCACCTGTTAAGGTTGAGGAGTCAACCTTCATCTGGGAGCTTTCAACAAGTCTTGCATCTGCAGAGATTTTATCTCCTTCATCCAAAACCAGAACGTCCCCCGGAACGAGCCTGGATGCAAGCATCTCCTCTTCAGTCCCGTCCCGTATAACCTTTGCTTTAGCGGGTAAAATCTTTTTAAGGGCTTCTATTGCTTTTTCTGCTTCATACTCCTGCCAGAAGCTAAAGATGCCATTTATTATTATTACGGCAATAATTGCAAATCCCAGCTGGGGTATTCCTGCAATGAAGGCCAAAGCACTGGTTCCCCAGAGAAGCAGGGCGAGAAGGTGGTAAAAATTAGCAAAAAATGTGTATATTAAGGGTTTACCCTTGATCTCCTCTATCTGGTTAGGTCCATATTTACTTAAACGTTTTTCGGCCTCTTCTTGGCTTAAACCTTCAGTTGAGGTTTCTAATTCCTTATAAACATCTTCAGGAAGAAGTTTGTAGATCTTCATGTTTACACTTGATACACTTGAAATGTACCCCTCTCCCTAGTCAAAATACATTCAAGGTTACAGTATGAACATCTGAAATTATTTTTACATATTTTATTCTCACCTATTTTTATAAATTTAAGAACATAAATAATGAAACGTTAAGATCTGAAGTAGATTCAAAATTTTTAAAAGGTCATTCAGCATGTTTAAAGAGTTTAAGGTGTTTCAATGAAATGTGATGTTTTGATAATTGGTGCAGGGCCAGCAGGACTCTTTGCAGCTAACGAACTATCGCCTGATCTCAAGGTGGTTGTGGCTGACATGGGAAGAACCATAAGCGTGAGAAGATGCATGGCACTTAAAAATGGAAAATGCAGGCTTTGTTCTCCATGCAATATAAACACTGGTCTTGGAGGTGCAGGAGGACTTTCAGACGGCAAGCTGAACCTCAGACCAGATATAGGAGGAAACCTCGAGGAATTTGTGGGTAATGAAGAGGCCTGGAAGATAGTGCACCAGGTTGACGAGTACTTCTTAAAACACGGAGCAACCCAGAAACTCTACTCCCCAAGTGAGGATGAAATAAAGGAAATTTTAACAGAATCAGCTGCAACAGGAATAAAGTTCATACCCATAGTTCAAAGGCACATGGGCTCTGACAAAACACCGGGCATAATAAACTCAATAAAAGCAGAACTTGAATCCAAGGGCGTTACATTCCTCCTTGAAACAGAGGTACTTGAAATAAAAGCAGACACCCATGTTAGGGGAGCCGTCCTCAAAAGGAAAAATGAAACATTTGAAGTGGAATGCAAGTACATATTGGCAGCACCTGGAAGGATCGGGTCGAGGTGGCTGGCAGACCAGATGCAGAAACTTAAAATCTCGATAAAACACAATCCAGTGGATGTCGGGGTTAGGGTTGAGGTTCCACAGGTAGTTATGGACGACATAACCCGGGTAAACTGGGATCCCAAGTTCCATATAATCACAAAAACCTACGACGATTTTGTAAGAACCTTCTGCACCTGCAAAAGAGGATTCGTTGTTGAAGAAGTTTACAGTGACTTTGTAGGGGTTAACGGACATTCAATGCATGATAAAACCTCTGAAAATACTAACTTCGCATTTCTGGTTCATGTTGAGCTTACAGAACCCGTTGAAAACACCACAGCCTACGCATATTCAATTGCAAGCATATCAACAACACTCGGCGGGAGAAAACCCATAATCCAAAGGCTTGGAGACCTTAAAAGGGGAAGAAGATCCACGTGGAAACGCATCGAACGGAGCAACGTTGTCCCCACACTTAAAAGTGTGACGCCCGGGGACATTGCAATGGCACTCCCACATCGCCTTGTTGTGGACATAATAGAGGGACTTGAAGCCCTTAACAACGTGATTCCGGGTGTTGCATCCGACTCCACCATCCTCTACGCCCCAGAAATAAAGCTCTACGCAATGCGGGTTGAAATGGACAAGAAACTGCAAACACCTGTGAAGGGACTTTACGTTGCAGGAGACGGTGCAGGAGTTTCTCGAGGAATTGTGGGAGCTGCTGCAACTGGGATCATTGCTGCAAGGGATATTTTGGAGAAAAATTGGGCTAAAAGTTAAAACTATTTTTTAAGATTTTTTTTAATTATGATTGGAAAAATTAAGTAAGAAAAATAGAAAATAAATAAAAAGTCATTTTTTAATCTATACCTTTTTTCTAAATTTAAGTTTCCTCAGGCACGGCACACTATGTTGATGATATCCCCATCAACCAGCTCATGGTCACTTGCAACCCTCATACAGGTTCTTGCATCCATTGCATGCATGAAACTGTCTCCAATGTCTGTGTGTATCACGTAGGCAAGATCTTTAGGTTTTGAGCCTTTACGGATTAAAATGGCATCCGGGAGAACGTTTCCCTTTTTATCGCAGAGTTTGTGTTCGTCCTCCACTGGGTAGACTGTTATCATGTTCAGGGTGTTGAACACAATGGTGTTAAGTGCCTTTTGAACCCCTGTACTTCCGTACTTTCCAAGTACATGTTCTTTTATGTATTCAAGGGCCTTCAGCTGGTTTTTGCTCAGTTTTTCAGGTTTCAGGACCTTGAAGTCAGGGTCTCCAGGGAAGTAATCTATTAAACCCGCCTTTGCAGCCCTTATAAGTGCAAGTTCTGATTCTGCAGATGCAGGGATAACATTTTCGTACTTCTCCTTTAGGCGTTTGATGTTTTTCTCTGCAGTTGGAAGATCTGCCTTGTTTGCAATGATTAGCATTGGTTTTGCCCGTTTCAGGAGGTCGTCTAGAACGGTTATAATGTCTGAGTCCTCCCATTTGTCGTAGTCCTTATCAACGAGTTTCACAGATTCTGCAACGTCCTCGATCATGATTCCTGTTCCACTCAGCTGTTCTGCTATGATGGCTGCAAACTTCAGCCTTTCTGACATGACCTTTCGTATCATCTTGTTCCAGTTCTTTTTAAGGATGCCGAAAAGCCACATGGTTATCTCGTGCTCTAAAAACTCCACATCCTCAAGGGGGTCATGTGATCCCGCATCGCATGGTCTTCCCTCTTCATCTGTGGAACCTGAGGCATCTATTATGTGGATGAATGCCCTTGCCTGTCTCAGATCGTCCAGAAACTTGTTTCCAAGTCCTCTGCCCTCATGGGCTCCGGGCACGAGTCCTGCAATATCCACAAGTTCAACTGGTATCAGTCTCTTGCCATCAACGCATTTTGAGTTCCTTGGACTACAGGTAACCTCCATTTCTTTGCATGGGCACGTGCTCACCACGTGTGCGATTGCTTTGTTAGCGTCTATGGTTGTGAATGGGTAACTTGCAACCTCCACCTCTGAAAGGGTTGCAGAATTAAAAAATGATGATTTTCCAACGTTTGGTTTTCCTGTTACAGCAATTTGAAGCATATTTATAATCCCTTCTTAACTTTCCTGTTCAATTCTCAACTTCTAATTCTTATTTAAAGACAATGATAAATAACAATTTCGATGCTTGAAAGTGGCTTTGTCAGAAAGTTGGGGGGTTGGTTGTTAAAGAGCTTTTTTCTGGTTTTGAATTTCTTTTTTTGATGTTTATTCGTGATGTTAGGCCTGTTTTGATCTTCGTTAACTTTTTAATGCTTTCGGGAAGGTTTTTTTTGGGAGGTATCTTTTTCTATTTTGTTTGTGAGGTTTGTTCATATATATTTTTCATCTTCTATAGAATGGAATATGAAGAATGTTTTAAAGTAAAGGTCTCAAAGGATCATGGATAATTGGATTGAATAACCTTTGAATAACCATTAATGTTATTCAGTATTTCGTTAATTTGTTTTTTAGCATTTTTAAATGATTTATTTTTGAGATAAACTGGAATAATTCTGGTTTTTCTCTCCGTATTTTTGTTTATTTCTTTGTTGGTTAACTTATTTTCTTTCATATGTTTCTTTATGGTTTTTGTTGAAGTTTTTTTTAAGTGTGTGAAAGTAGCACCATTGGATGTTTGAACCCTAATTTTTCTATGATTGGTTTGTATTTTTCATCTAAATCGCGGGTTATGGCAATTTTTCTTTGTTTTATTTCCTGTATTTTTTTGCTCTAAATTTTTGTATGTTTTTTAGAATTTTCTTTCGAGTATATATTTATCAGCAACTATGATATTTTGTTTTGCTGTCGAATGATGTGAATCTGTAATTCTATATGTCTTTGATTTTAATTTGCTCGACATTGAAAATGTAATTATCCTGAATAACGGCTTTTAGAGTTTTTATTTTGGTTTTTATATTCAAGTATCCAGTTTTCAATTGTTTGTTGTGAAATATTGATTCCTATGTCTTTTTTAACTTTATAGGCAACATTGTGTACTGATCTGGAGAATAAACCCACTAATTCAAGATATTTACTCTTAAAATCACGTGTGAAATTGCTATTATCATCAACAATTCTGGGAAATATCCGTATTGAACTTTTTTTACCACAGCTATTACATTTGTAACTTTGAATTTCTGTTTTTACAATTCCTTTATCATGAAAATAAAAGTGTTCTTATCTTTAACTCCCATTTTTAACCACAAATTTGACTGAAACACTCCAGACAAAAAGGTTCAAACATTTCAATATGAAAAAAATATCCTTTTTAAACCACTTATTCAAACATTTTAGATAACCTATACTCTTTTTTGGCTGATTTTTGGCTGATTTTAATTGATTTTCAACATATTTTGACAAACCTTCACAAAAAAATAGGAAAATTTATAACCCCTATCAAACAAACCACTAATTGGAACAAATATTTTTCTTTTTAGCATACAAAATACTGTGCTCCACCTTATTATAAAAGTTTTCAGGTTTACATTCCAAAAAATAATCATTTTTAACTGGAATAAAAAAAAAATTATTTTATCAAAACAACAATCTCAAATCAAAACAACAATCTCAAAAACCCCCAAGTTTTTGACAGTACCTATGAGTTTTTGACAGTGCCTTGAAAGTTTTGTGCCTGAAATATTTCTTAAGGGTGAAACAGAAAAGTAGATGGGGATCTGAATTTCTCATAAAATTCTTATTCATTGTTGATTTAAAACTTATTCATTTGATGTAAAGCAAAATGGAGAAACAGAAATGTCAAAACTTTACCTGGTTGGAACAGGGCCAGGATCCATGGAATACCTGACTTTGAAGGCCCTTGAAGTTGTAAAATCTGTTGATATTCTTGTTGGAAGCAGGAGGGCCCTGAAACTCTTCGGGGACTTCAATGGAGAGAGGGTTGAACTTGGGGCAAGAAACGTTGATACCGCCCTGAAAAAGGCTGTTAGAGAAGTATCATCTGGAAAAAATGTTGCAATACTTTCAACAGGAGATCCTGGATTTTCAGGAACGTTAAAACCCATATTAAAACTTATAAAGAACATGGAGATAAACTTGGAGGTTGTTCCAGGCGTGAGCTCAATCCAGATTGCATCCGCCAGACTCAAGCTGCCCTGGGATGATTCTGACATTGTAACCATGCATGGAAAGGGTAACTCCCTGGACGTTTTAAAACTTCTCGATAATGGAAAACCCACGCTGATCCTTCCAAACCGCAGTGTGGATGAACTTGCAGCTTTCCTGATTAAAAACGGTGTCAAACCTTCAAGGAAGGTTGCGGTCTGTGAAAAGTTGAGCTATCCAGATGAGAGAATAATAAAAACCACCCTGAATAAGGTTTTGGGCATGGAGTTCAGTTACATGTGTGTTGTGGTTGTTTACTAACTCAATTTATTCTTTTTGGGTCCCCTTACTCTCTTGGTAATATGTTTAAAGTCATTCACAGATCTCCTCATCTTCCTCACGCCATGGAGGCGTTACTATGCATAAAAACTTCAGATCATCATCCGAAACATTTTCAATCCACTGCCTTGATTCAGGTGGAATGTAAACCGCCTGCCCCGGTCGAAGCTCCTTGGACTCTTCTTTTATGTGCATAAGTCCCTTTCCCTCCAGCACGTAGTAAACCTCAACAGACCGAACCCTGTGGGGAATGGAGGACTTTCCGGCCTTTAAAACTGCGTGGGCAATGCTGCAGCCCATTTCGATTTCATCGTTTTTGGGGTGCAGGAGCTCCGTCAAGAAGGTTTTATCCATTGAAGTGAAGTACTCCGATTTTTCAATGTCTTTTACCAGCATGGGACACCTCAACATCTTTCTGAAGTTAAAACACAAAAGTTTAGGATATATAGTTAGATCATGCAACCACTGCACAAATTTAAATCACTGCAGATTAATAACAATTGTACAACTCTTATTTTTTTACATTAATCAAAAATTTGCACTAATTAAAAACTAAAAGCTAAAAAATAAAAGTATAAAAAGTAATATGGGCAGATATATAATCTATTTTTGGAATATTATAAGGTAATGGGATTTGGTCCCGTCGTCAAGGACTTCTCCCACTTCTGTATCCAGTTTAACCATTTTTAAATCGTGTTTGGCGAAGAAGCCTTCCATTTCTTCTGGACTACTTTTGAATTTCAGGGGAGGACCGTATCCTGTATCCACTTTCTTGTAGTCCATAACTGCTATCCTGCCACCGGGTTTTATTATCCTTTTAAGCTCGTCAATGGCATCGTCTACTTTTTTCTGGGATACAAAGTGATGGAAAACATTGATCAGCAAACAGATATCAATAATATTGTCCTCAAGGCCTGTACCTACTATTACATCCGCCTGGATGGGTATTATATTGGTTATTCCTTGAGCTTTCACATCCTTTTCCATATCTTCAATGGATGGCTGGTAAACGTCCAAAGCATAAACTTTTGCATCATCATCCAACATATCACAGGCTATCATGGAGACATGCCCATCACCACAACCCACATCCATAAAAACTTCGTTTCCTTTAAGATCAAGTCGAGAAATCACGTCTCGGGCATCTATAAAAGATTCGGTTGTTCTACCCATGATACGATGGCCGTTGGATGGAAATAATCCAGTATCACTTGACATTTTCAGGTTCACTCCAGTTATAGTTTTTACAACTAACCCTTAATTACACTATATCGAGACGTAGATATATACATTTCTATATAAAGGTGTGGTGTTCCCTTTTTTTGGGCTTAATTATTTTTGGACAAGTAAAATATCATTCGATTGTTTATCCAAATGAAGATAAACTTCCTGGATATTTTTAAGAACAAAAAGATTTCTAAGCTAAAAAAAGAAAAAAATGAACTCTAAAACTTAAAAGAGTTCCTAAAATTTAAGTTCACTCAGTTCAGAGCAATAGGTTCTTTGTTCTTTTCTTTACCGTAAAGTATGTCAGCTATCTCTGAAAGCTGGTCCATTCCCTTAACCTCATGGCTCTGGAGTGGTATCTCGGCTATAATCTGATCTCCGAATTTTTCCTTGATGCTTTTGACACGTTCTTCCTGTATCTTTCTTCTTGCAAGGCAGAACTCACAGTCTGCTTCTTCCGGCTGGATCTGGTTGATGATAACTCCGTCTGTTGTCATGTTGGATTTGTGAAGTGCTTTCATTGCCCTTTCTGATTCGTAGATGGACATCTCTTCTGGTATGACAACTGTTTTGAAGGAGGTCCTCTCTGGATCTGCCATTATGCCTCTGGCAAGTTTGATCTGTTTTTTACTTGCTTCAAGGTCTTCAATTGTCTTTTCATCATCTTCATCATCGCCCATGAATGGCATGATGTTTTTAAGGGTTTTTGCCATATTTCCAAGTTGTTTTCGGACTTTTATCATTTTTCCAACCCATGAATCCATCATTTCAGGGAAGGATAGAAGTCTGAGTGTGTGCCCTGTTGGTGCTGTGTCGAATATAACGATGTCGTACTCGTCAGTTGTCATGTACTGGAGGAACTTGTCGAATGCAGCAGCTTCATCAATTCCTGGGGAGCTTGAAGCCATATCTAACTGATCCTGCAGCATTCCCACGTCCATTTTTGGGTCCAGGACCTGCTGCTGTTTTAGTTTGGCCTGGTAATCCTGCATTGCAAGTTCAGGGTCTATCTCCAGTGCCTCAAGGTTTTCAGCTATGGGTGTTGGGTTGTGTCCCACGTTCTTTTCGAAAGAGTCTGAAAGGGAGTGGGCTGGGTCTGTGGATATTACAAGGGTCTTTTTGCCTTGTCTTGCACACCAGAGTGCTGTTGCAGCGGACACAGTTGTTTTTCCCACTCCCCCTTTACCACCAATAAATACAAATGTTGTTTTTCCTTTGTTGAATTTAAAAAGGTCTTTAAATGCCATTTCCTGCCTCCTTTATTACAAGGTTATCCTAAAATTAGTACTTACCTGTTTAGTATTCTACTGTTGGTTAAGGTTACTCTATGTAAATAAATACATGCCTTATAAAAATTGTGCAAATCAATATTTATTTGAGGGTATATAACTAAAAATGTTTTACATCTGTGGAAACAAAATGGAACATAAAATGAGATGGAACAGTAAGATGGAACAATAAGAAGTAGAGTTGTGATCGTATGCAGACACCTGAAATCCTCCCCAAGATAGATGAAGAAAGAACAGCAGAAACAATATGTAACTTTATAAAAAATCGGATGAATGAATCAAAGATGAGGGGACTGGTTATAGGGCTGAGTGGTGGATTGGACTCCACAACAACAGCGTACCTCTGTGTAAAAGCAGTGGGAGCAGAGAATGTACTTGGACTTGTACTTCCCAGTGAAACAACATCGAAAGAAGATGTTCAGGACGCGTTAACTGCTGCAAAGGCCCTTGGAATAAATTACAGGACAGTTGATGTGGACGAGTTCACAAAGCCCTTCAAAAATCTGTCCAACAGTCTGGAAGATACCGAACTTGCAGACGCCAACCTCAAAGCAAGGATACGAATGACGATTCTTTACTACCATGCAAACGCTATGAAAAGGCTTGTTGTGGGAACGGGAAATAGAACAGAACTTCTTGTAGGCTACTTCACCAAGTACGGCGACGGTGGAGTGGACATGCTGCCCATAGGCGCCCTCTACAAGACAGACGTTAGAAAACTTGCATCTCATCTCCACGTTCCAGTAAGCATCATAGAAAAGGCACCCACAGCTGGTTTGTGGGCAGGACAGACTGATGAAGATGAGCTCGGAATCAGGTACGAGCTTCTGGATAAAATACTTCATTTAATGGTTGATAAGAAGTTTGAGGATCAGGACATTGCAGATGCGCTTGCAGTTCCTGTTGATGAAGTTTTGAGGATAAAGAATATGGTTAAATCCGCAGAACACAAACTCAAACCCATTCCAATTGCAGAGATAGATAGACTGTAATGTTAACTGAACAATAATATGGGCCTAAAAAAATATGGGCCTAAAAAAAGGAAATTCGGGGAATGTTATGCACTCCATTATTTACATAACAACTTCTGGACTTGAGGAATCCCGGAAAATAGCCAGAGTTCTTCTAAAGGAAAAATTAGTTGCATGTACAAATATCGTGCCTGCTGCTGAATCCATGTACCTCTGGAAGGGGGAGATTGAAGAAGCTTCAGAATCTATTCTGATTGCAAAAACCATGTCCTGCAATGTTAAAAAGGTTATAAAAAGGGTTGAAGACATTCACAGCTACGATATTCCATGCATACTCCATATAAAGGTAGAAAACGGTTCTGAAGATTACCTTGAGTGGATGGAAAGTGAAATAAGTTAGAATGCATATACATGAATTTCACGAGTTTAATCGTTGATGAACCGTTGATCAGATTTCAGGCTCTTGATCATATCTGATCATTTTTGATCGAAACTAATCTTTAAGAGTAAAAAGTAATGGGATTAAACGTTTAAAGACAGTTGAACTATGTATTTAATTTTAATTAATTTCAATCAATTTTTAGGAGTTAGATCTGAAGGATCCATTAATTTGAGAGGTTTATTAAAGTTTATTAAAATTTAAAAGGTAAAAAAATAGTATGAGATGTGATGAAGGGAAATTAAGAGTTCAAGGTAATGAAAAAGGACATATAAACCCTTAATTGAGATTCTTTTTCTGAAGATATCCCATAATTAAGATATCCCATAATTAAGATATCCCATAATTAAGATATCCCCTAATTAAGATATCCCCTAATTAAATTTAAACATATTTTTTTTTAGTTGATCTTGGCGGTGATGACTTGACAGATATTAAAGTTGAAGAGAAATGGCAGAAAAAATGGCAGGAAGCAGATCTATTTGAATCGGATCCAAACGATAAGAAGAAGATATTTATAACGGTGGCGTTTCCGTACCCAAGTGGTGCAATGCACGTTGGACACGGAAGAACTTACACAGTACCAGATGTTTACGCCCGATTTAAGAGAATGCAGGGTTACAACGTGCTTTTCCCAATGGCATGGCACGTAACTGGTGCACCGGTACTTGGAATAGCCAAGAGGATCGAAAGACAGGATCCATGGACGCTCGACATCTACAAAAACGTGCACAAGGTTCCTGAAGAGGAGCTCAAGAAATTTGTAGAGCCGGAGTACATAGTCAAGTACTTCAGCGAAGAGTACCATGACGTCATGACCCGAATGGGCTACTCAATCGACTGGAGGAGGGAGTTTAAAACCATAGACCCCCACTACCAGAAATTCGTTGGATGGCAGTTTAGAAAACTCAAGGAAAAGGGACTTGTAAGAATTGGGGAACACCCTGTGAAGTACTGTCCAGAATGCGGCAACCCTGTTGGAGACCACGACCTCCTTGAAGGTGAGGGCGTTGGAATAAATGAGTTAACCCTTGTGAAATTTGAGATAGACGGAGAGTACCTTGTAGCAGCAACTTTCAGGCCAGAAACACTCTTTGCTGCAACAAACCTCTGGCTGAACCCGGAAGCAGACTACATCAGGGTGGAAGTTGATGGTGAGCACTGGATAATAAGCAGGGAAGCCTATAACAACATAAAAAACCAGAAAAAGGACACATCAATTCTTTCAGATGTTGATGCACCATCCATGATAGGTAAGTACGTGAAAAACCCCCTGACCGGTGAAAAACACATAATACTTCCTGCATCATTTGTTGATCCAGAGTATGCAACAGGGGTAGTTTACTCAGTACCAGGACACGCACCAGCAGATTATATAGCACTTGCAGACCTTAAAAAGGACGTAAAAACACTTGAAAAGTATGGTATAGTCAAGGAAGTTCAGGCTATCCAGCCCATAGGCATGATACACCTCAAAGGCTTCGGCGAGGTACCGGCTCAAGAAATGATAGAAAAGTTCAAGGTTAAAAACCAGAACGATCCAAACCTCAAAGAAGCAACAAATGAGATATACAAGCTTGAACATGCAAAAGGGGTAATGTCCAATAAAACAGGAAAATATGAAGGCTTACCCGTATCTGATGCCCGTGATAGGGTCATAGTACTCCTGAAAGAAGAGAAAAGGGGAGATGTGATGTACGAGTTCTCAGAAAGACCAGTTATATGCAGGTGCGGAACCAAGTGCGTTGTTAAAATACTTGATGACCAGTGGTTTTTAAAGTACTCCAGCGAGGACTGGACAGAGAAGACTTACAAATGTCTGGAGGGAATGAACATAGTTCCTGGAGAAGTCAGGGCCAACTTCCAGTACTACATAGGTTGGCTCCAGGACTGGGCCTGCTCAAGAAGAATAGGGCTTGGAACAGACCTTCCATGGGACAAAAAATGGATAATAGAACCCTTAAGCGATTCAACCATTTATATGGCCTATTACACCATTGCCAAGTACATGAAGGACATTGATCCAGAGGATCTAAACGACGCCTTCTTCAACACAGTGCTACTTGGAGCAGAACCCACTTCAGACATTAAAATAGACAAAGAAACGGTTGAAAAGATAAAAGATGAATTTAACTACTGGTACCCACTTAACTGGCGCCTTTCTGCAAAGGATCTGGTTGGAAACCACCTCTCATTTCACATGTTCCACCACGCAGCCATATTTCCCCAGAATAAATGGCCACGTGGAATTGTGGTCTTTGGAATGGGACTGCTTGAAGGAAACAAGATGTCCTCCTCCAAGGGGAACATAGTGATGCTAGAAGATGCCATAAAAACCTACGGATCCGATGTTGTCCGCCTGTTCCTGATGTCGTCTGCAGAACCATGGCAGGACTTTGACTGGAGAGAAAAAGAGGTAAGGGGAATAAGCAAACGTTTAAACTGGTTTATAGAATTTGCAGATCGTGTTGAGGAAATAAACGGCAAGGTGGAGCTCAAGGGCCATGAAACAGCACCAGAGGTTTCAAAACCAGTGAATGCATGGATACTGAGCCAGCTCAACATGAGGATGAGGGATGCAACCAAAGCCCTTGAAGGATTCCAGACAAGAAAAGCACTTCAAGAATCACTCTTCCTCTTTAAAAAGGATATAGACCATTACTTCCACAGGATCGAGGGCATGGATGATGAAATATCCAGAAAAGAAATAGGAAAAGTCCTTGTCCACATATTAAACGTTTGGATACGTTTAATGTCACCTTTCGTTCCACACGCAGCTGAAGAACTCTGGAGCACCCATGGAGGTGAAGGTTTTGCATCAGAAGCTTCCTGGCCACAGTACGACTCTGATTTAATTGATGAGAAGGTTCAAAAATCTGAGGAGATCGTGCAGGAACTTGCAAACGACATAAACGAGATAAAAAACATCATAGGTGTCAAGCCGAGCAAAGTGCACATCTACGTGGCTCCAGAATGGAAATGGAAGGTCTTTGACATTGCAAAAGAGGTTGGAAAACCAGACATGGGCAGAATCATGGGACAGGCCGTAAAACAGAATGTTCACGACAACAAAAAGGAAATTGCAGGTTTTGCAAAGAAGGTAACCCGCGAAATAACCCGGGTAAACTACGTTGGCCGTATCGATGAGTACTCCGTCATCAAGGAATCCCTGGACTACCTCTCAAAGGAGGCAGGTGCAGAGGTTCTGGTTTACGATGAACCAACCTATGACCCTGAAGGCAAATCTCAGAATGCATCACCCTACAAACCGGCCATCTATATGGAGTGACGTGTTTTAAGTGGAGATCTTTAATTAAATTCCATTCCTTTTTTTATTTTTGTAAATTTAACCTAACTGTTGAATTACTGCTAATTTAAGATATTATTGCGAATTTAAAAAGAATTAAAGATTAAAAAGAATTAAAATAGTAAAATAATTCTGTTTAGTATAATCTACAAAAAATCTAACTTATGAAAGAATTTTTTGAAGTTTTAAAAAAGGATCATAATTTTAAGACGCATATAAAAGGTTTAAAAGAGTTATAAGGTTTAAAAAAGCCGTACAATAGAAAAAAATTAAGTAAAAGATTAAGTAAAAGATTAGATAAAAAAAATCTATTTTTAAGCTTTGATCACATTTTTAAGCGTTCCAATTCTCTCAATTGAAACCTCAACCATGTCCCCAACCTGCATGGATCCCACACCTGGAGGTGTTCCTGTTCCAATAACATCACCCGGTTTGAGGGTCATAACGTTTGATATGAATTCAACAAGTTTGTATGCATTGAATATCATATGTTTTGTGTTTGAATCTTGTCTTAACTCGTTGTTGAGTTTTAGGGATATGTTCTGGTTGGTTGGGTCAAGTTCTGTCTCAACGCAGGGTCCTATGGGTGCGAATGTGTCGAAGCTTTTGGCCCTCGTCCATTGAATATCCTTTCTTTGCTTGTCCCTTGCCGTAACATCGTTCAGGATGGTGTATCCACCGATGAAATCTGCTGCATCTTCCTCTTTAACGTGGTGAGCTTCTTTAAAGATTACAATTCCAAGCTCTGCCTCGTAGTCGAGCTGGGTTGAATCTTCAGGGTAGATCACATCGTCTCCATAGCCAACAACTGCAGTTGAAGGCTTTATAAACAGTGTGGGTTCTGTTGGAAGTTTCATGTCCAGTTCTTTGGCATGATCACGGTAGTTCAGTCCAACGCACACGACCTTTGAGGGTGATACTGGTGGAAGCACTTCAACATCTTTCAGTTTGAAGATTCCAGCTTTTTCAAGCTGTTTGGAGTTCAGAGCCTCCAGCATGGAGCCCTTGATCTCGGTTATGCTGTCACCATTTAAAATTCCTGTTTTCTTTTTTCCATTAATCTTAAATCGTAGAAATTTCATTCAATCACTAAAAACAGTTTTTATCTTTTACAAGTTTACAAGTTTTCATTAAATTTTGAAGTTTTTGCAGTGTCCTAGATGATACGTTCTATGGGCACGACGAGTATGTCCCTTGCGCCTATCTTTTTCAGCTGATTTACAAGGTTAAAAACATCTCTTTCGTCCACAACTGCGTGAACTGCCATGATGTCCTTACTTGAAAGTACCCTTGAAACTGTTGGGCCTGTAAGTCCTGGCATGGCTTTCTTCACGTCGTCAAGGAATTCCTCTGCAACGTTCATCATCACCAGTTTCTTGCCCTTGGCATCAAGAACGCCTCTGATCCCTGTTCTTACAGCTTCTATTTTCTCATTATTCTCTTTAAAACTTTTCTTATTTGCAATGAGCTTTATGGAGCTTTCAATGATGGTGTCGATGATTTTTAAGTGGTTCATCTGCAGGGTGGTTCCAGTGCTTGTGAGGTCGGATATGATATCTGCAACCCCAATGAAGGGTGCAATCTCAGTTGAACCGCTCAGCTCCACGATCTTGGCATTTATGCCCTTACTTTTAAGGTAGTTGTCTGTCAGGTGTGGAAACTCGCTTGCAACCACTGCACCATCATTTATATCGGCGACACTTTCAATTGAAGAATCTTCAGGGACTGCTAAAACCAGTTTTGCACTTCCAAAGTTCAGATCTTCAAGTACCTCAACGTTTGCGTTGTTCTCTTTAATAAGGTCCAGCCCAGTGATCCCCAGGTCTGCGGCGCCGTCTGCAACAAATTCAGGGATGTCCGCTGCCCTTGTGAACATCACACTTATCTCATCATCGTAGGTATTTGAAAAGAGCTTTCTGTTGGCTTTATCCTTTACACCTATCCCTGCTTTGCCCAAAAGCTCAACTGCAGGTGTGCTGATCCTTCCCTTGGAGGGTAAGGCTATTCTTATCTGCATTTAAATCCTCCTGAATGTTAAACATGATAATTTGATCTTTTAGTTATGAAATCTGGTTAATGAGATACCTCTTCAGTACCTTAAATCTTTATTTTGAATTTCTATAAAAATCTGTTGCGAAAAACTTCATGTTCTGAACGTGTACTCCACAACCATAATTAACTTTAAGATATATAATGTTAAATTCTTTTAGTATCAAGGTGTCAACATGGAAACAAAAAGCATTCTCATAAAAAACGCTGTAATTATTGCTGATAAAATAAAAAAAGGTTCATTATTAACAGAAAATGATAGAATTGCTGAGATAAACGATAAAATTGATCCAAAAAATGCTGATGAAGTGATAGATGCCGAAGGGAAGGTTTTAATCCCTGGACTTGTGAACACCCACACCCACCTTTCAATGTCGCTCATGAGGGGGCTGGCCGATGATCTGCCCCTTGACACATGGTTGAACGACCATATCTGGCCTGTGGAAGCCAACCTCCAAGGCAAACACTGTTATGTAGGAGCACTCCTGGCCTGTGCCGAGATGATAAAGTCTGGAACAACCTGCTTCAACGACATGTACTTCTTTATGGACAGCGTTGCAAAGGCAGCAGATGAGGCAGGAATCCGGGGAATGCTATCACATGGAATGATAGACTTTGCAGATGAAGATAAAAGGAAGGCAGAGTTCAAGGAAACAGAGCGAATAATTGAAAAGTGCCACAACACTGCAGAAGGCAGAATAAAAGTTGTATATGGACCGCATTCACCTTACACGTGTTCAGAGGAACTTCTCAGGAAAGTGAGGAGGCAGGCAGATAAAAAGGGCCTGAGGATCCATATCCACGTTTCTGAAACCCAAAAGGAAGTTGAAGATGTTTCCGAAGCCCATGGAAAAAGGCCATTTGAGTACCTGGATGAAGTTGGTATTTTAGGCCCAGACGTGCTTGCAGCCCACGCAGTCTGGCTTTCAGAAAATGAAATGGACCTGATAAAGGAGAGAGGTGTTAAACTCTCTCACAACCCTTCAAGCAACATGAAGCTGGCGTCTGGAATATCTCCAGTATCTCAGCTTCTTAAAAAGGGTGTCTGTGTGTCCCTGGGTACGGATGGTGCAGCATCCAACAACAGCCTGGACTTATTTGAGGAGATGAAAACTGCTGCCCTGCTTCAGAAGGTGCAAACCCTTGATCCAACGGTTCTAAATGCTGGTGAAGTTTTTAAGATGGCAACAAGTCAGGGAGCATCTGCATTGGGCCTTGAAAATGAGATAGGAACCATTGAGGTTGGTAAAAAGGCAGATCTTGCCCTTGTGAACATGAAAAAACCAAGTTTAACACCCTTCAGAAACCCTGTCTCCCACCTTGTTTACTCTGCAAGGGGTGCAGACGTGGACACAGTTATCTGCAACGGAAAACTGCTAATGAAGGATAGGGAGCTTCAAACCATTGATGAGGCCAGGGTTATTGCCATGGCAGAGGAAGCATCCCAGGACCTTCTATCCAACTGAAAGAATGAAAAAATGAGAAGAGTTGATACAATGAGAAACCTGGCATTATTTGACATTGACAAAACACTGCTTGTTGGATCCCACTTTCACTACCTGGCCATGAAACAAGCGGTTAAAAATGTTTACGGCCTTGAAAACCCCAGGCCCGTACCAAACCTTCAGGGAATGACGGACCTTCAGGTCCTGTACGCCACGCTCTCCCAGGAGGGCCTGAACAAGGAAACCATAGACCATGGAATTGATGAGTGCATGGCAGAAATGGTCACATACTTTCGAGAAAACGTGGTGAAGGAGCATATAATCTGCTTGGATGGGGTTAAAGACGTTCTTGAAAATCTTAAACAATTTGGAGTACCGAGGGGACTTGTAACAGGAAATCTGGAACCAATAGCATGGCTGAAACTGGACAGGATCGGAATTAGGGACTACTTTGGATTTGGAGGATTTGGAAATGAATCTGCAGATAGAAGCCTCCTGGTTCGCCATGCAGTTGAAAGGGCAGTGGCCATCTACGGAACCTTCAACAAAGAAAACGTTTTCGTGGTTGGAGACACCCCACGTGACGTGCTTGCAGGCCAGAAAAATGGTGTTAAAACCGTTGCAGTGGCAACTGGTGACTTCACAGTGGAAGAACTTGAGGCAACTGGTGCAGACTTCGTACTTGAAAACTTCAAAGACGCTCGCAGAATTCAGAACATAGTTTCAGCGATGGAACTGGATGTAAATCCAGAATTTAGTCCGATTCAGCAGTAATTCTATTTTTTAAAATTTTTATTTTTATCAAGCTCATTTTAACCTCCAGATCATCACTGTTGAGTAATTACAAATAGTTGGTAATTACAGATAATTAATACAGCTTACGCATGATTTGCGGTGAGGATATGGCTGCCTACTTCAGGAACGAAATGGAAACAATGGGGCGTGATGAGCTTGATGCCCTTGTTGATGAACGCATACGTTACACAGTTAGATATGCCTATGAAAATCCACCTTTTTACAGGATGGTTCGATAAGAAGGTATAAAATATGGAGATATTCGAAGCCATGAAGATCTCAGGGAACTGCCCGTTATCTCTGGTGAAACAGTTCGAGGGAGGCAGCCGTCTGAAATAGAGGAATTTGAATTTAAATGTCAGGACTGGAAGGGTATCTTCACAGTTCATGAGACGAGCGGCACAAGCGGGGCCCGAAATCCTTCTTCTTAACATGGGATGATTGGAGCCGCTAGGTGGAAAAGTACGCACGTGCATTTGTATCCCAGAACTTTGGGCGGGGTGATAGGGTGGTTGTCTGTGCATCATACGGCACGAACGTGGGTGCCAACACAATGACCCTTGCAGCCCAGAAAATAGGAATGACCCTAATTCCTGAGGGCAAATGCACGTTTCCCGTTAGGATAATGAAAAACTACGAGCCAAAAGGTATCGTTGGAAGTGTCTTCAAACTCCTGCGCCTTGCCAGAAGAATGGGATCTGAAGGTTTAAATCTCAGAGAATCCAGTATAAAACGGATTGTAACTGGCGCTGAAATCTTTTCAGCAGAGTCACGCTCTTACCTTGAGGAGATTTGAGGTGTACCTGTTTATAACACCTGTAGAAGCATTGAGGGAACCATGTATGATGAATGCAGTCAGAAGACGGGCTTGCACGTGCTTGAAGACCCGGTGCACCTGGGTGTCTACGATTTCAAACTTGAAAACTTCGTTGATGATGGTGAGTGCGGTAAAATAGTTCTCACAACCCTCTTACCTCCAGGCGGAAAAACAGGGGCACTGCTTTTAAACTACGACACTGATGACACGACCGTGGTTGTAAGGACCTTACAAACTGTGATAGGGACACGATCCAGGACAATTTCCTAAAAACCTTCCTTAAATACAAAGTAGATTACGTCAAGCATATGCCGGAGGGATATCAAGCGTATGCCGATGATAGATTCAACATCCTCTTTAATTTTACTGAACGAGAGAGTCTTGAATTTTACAGGATCAAGGGAAGACCCAAACGTTTAATTGAGAGATCTTGAATTAAATGATAATTGAACTACTAATATTAAATGGATCTGTTATCTTTGGTATCACAACAGATAGATGCTATCCGATCTATGCGTTTAATAATTAAAAATATAAACAGTAGGGCGTAGGAATAAAATTTTCAGAAATTTCACTAAAAAATTCACTAAAACTTTTTGAGTATCACTTAAAACAAAACTTGAATATGAAATTTGAGAGGTTAAATTGGGTTTGAGGGCTATTGAACTGGTCTTGATTTTTTAAACTAAACATTGATTCATTTTAATCGGAGAAAAACAACATGCTGAACGCGGAAACATATTTAACGCCCCAAAAAGGAATTGGTGGGGAAATAAGAACGAAGTATGAAGATTTTTATGTGGAAGAGATACCTGAAAACCTTCCAAGTGGACAGGGTCCAAACACCTGGATATTCATAGAGAAAATGGGAAGAAACACCCTCGACGTGGTGTTGGACATTGCAAAGGAACTGCACATCAACCGTAAAAGAACAGGCTTTGCAGGGATGAAGGACAAGGCAGCCCGAACACGGCAATGGCTCTGTGTGAGCAATGTGGAACCGGAAGAACTTTCAAACATTGAAGAAAAACTCTTCAAGGTTAAGGTACTTAAAATAACGAAAAACGAGAAAAAACTCAGGATAGGCCAGCTTGTGGGCAACAAGTTCAGGATCCTGATAAGGGGCACAGCGGATCCAAAGAGTGATGCAGAAACCGCAATGGAGGTGCTCTCCCAACTTAAAAAAACAGGTGCTGCCAACTACTACGGGTGGCAGCGATTTGGAAAAAACCGTCCCAACACCCACAAGGTTGGAAAGGCCATGGTTCAAAACAACATCAAGGGAGCAGTTGATTCCTACATTGGAAACCCATATCCTGGAGAGGCAGATCATATAAAAGCTGCAAGAAGCCTGTACGATGATGGAGAGTGGGAGGAAGCCTACAAGAGCATGCCCTCAGGAATGCGCTACGAGAAGATGATGCTGCGCGAGCTCATGAAACAAAAAAAGAAAAAGGGCGAGCTTGATGAACAATCGTATGAAATGGCAATTGAAAGCCTTCCCAAACCCCTGAAAAGAATGTTCGTACATGCGTATCAATCAGCACTCTTTAATAAGGTTGTAAGTGAAAGGGCAAAGTTAGGGATCAACAGGTACGTTGAGGGGGACATGTTGATAGACAACAAGGAACATTTAATCCATGAATTTGAGGAAGACGAGATAAACGAGAGAATAGAAAACTTCGAGGCCCATCCAACTGCCCCTCTCTACGGGAGCAAGGTGCCCCTTGCCGGAGCCGAGGTTGGTGAGATCGAGAAGAAAGTCCTCCTTGAAGAAGGTATGGAACTTGAAGATTTTCAGTGTTCTAAAATGCCAAAACTTGGAAGTCACGGCCTTAGGAGGGCAATAAGATTTAAAATATGGGATGTGTCCGCAGAAGCCGTGCCTGAAGGAGTGCTTGTGGAGTTTTCCATTCCTAAAGGATGTTACGCAACTGCGGTTTTACGGGAGATCATGAAGGTGGATGTTTACTGATCCTCTGTTTAACTACCTATCTTTTTGTAGTTTGAAGATTTTTTTTACTCAGCTGCAGTCAGAACAGGCTGTAAACTCTTAATTACCAGAAAAGAGTAACTACCAAAAAAGAAATTTAAATTTTAAAGAAAGATTGATAAAACTAAATGGACATTCTCTTGAACTCCACTTCAAATTTTCTATCCTTTGGATACTCGAATATGTGTTTACAGTTACTGCAGCGAATAATTGTAAGTTTTCCAGTTTTTAAAGCATTTTTCAAGATATCTTCTGGAATACCATCAGTTTTTTGTGGAACCCTCATTATATCAACGTTTTTATCAACACATCCACATTCTGGACACTTTTGACTGTAATCTTCGGCTTTCATGGATTTCACCTGGATTGTTTGTACCCGTATGATAGTACGTGTATATACGAACTAATATATAAATTTTGTGTTTGAGGACATGTGGATGTTTTTGAGTTGGTGGAGTGCCAATAAATTTAAAAAGAGTAAAAATAGGTTTAATGAACCCTGATTTAGTCTTCTGCGTACTTTTCGGGGTTCTCGTCGAAGGTTTTTTTGCAGCCAGGAGCGCAGAAGTAATACTTCTTACCCTTGTAATCACTCGTCCATTTGGCTGTTTTTTCATCAACGTCCATCTTGCATATTGGGTCAACTGCCATTTTATCACCTCATTTCTTCTTATTCAAATTTCCAAAGAGTGACCTGAAATTTGTTCTCATTTACTGTTATGTTGTTCCATTGTATTAACCTTCATTGGTAATTGAATTGAGTTCAATACCCAATGGATCCAGGATTACACTTAAAACCCTGAAGATCACCACACCTAAAACCTGTGACAAGACTACAATTAAAAAATTGATGTAGTACATGTATCCTGAGAAGTTCATGTTCACGTTAAATTTAAAAATCAACCAGAACACAAAAAGGGATAAAATGCATATTAAGGGTGGAATCAATAAGGGATGCAGCTTTTTGGGTTCTTTCAGGCTGGGTGAACTGGATGAAACCAGTTTGCCACCGCAGTTACAGGTATCAAGGAAATCGTCTGGTGATTCAGAGGGTTGAAGTTCATAGTAACCCCTGCACCCTAAACAAACCAGGTAAACCTTTTTGGGTTTGGAAATCGAGGAAGGTAAACTCCATCCAAGAAAACCAAGTAACAACCGGGTTCCTAAAGTTAAACATAAAAATAAAATAATTACCAACAGAAAGGATGTAATGACCATAGTCCCTGTCAACTTGAGTTTAAAGAGCCCCAAAACAAAATTAACAACTTGAAATGCAAGACCAAAAAGTGTCAGGATCACTGCAGTTGCAACGTCAAGGGGTAAATTCTTTTTAGATTCCCCACAGGATCCATCCTCTTCAGGATTGATATTTTCATGGAAACCTAGTTTCCCTCCACATTGGCAGGTATCAAGGAAATCCTCTGTTGATTCACCTTTTTTGAGTTTGTAGTACCCTCCACACTTATCACAGATTAGGTAACCTTCATGATGTCTATTTATTGATGATTCCATCTCACAGAACTTTAAAAACTCTTCCTTGAGTTTGTAGTTTGTTGAATCTTCCCTCAGTCCCATTTTCATCTAAGCTCTTTAAAATTCGAACATCAAATTGATCCAGATGTGTATCAAATTACTAGGGTTTATTCCTACTTTAATTAATAAATCTATGCATTTTCTGAACCATAAAAAGAAATGAGACAATATTTTAATTGAAAAAAAATGGTTTAATTGAGAAAAGGGTGTTACAACCCCTAAATTTTCTGTTTCACTGAGTTTTCAGTTTCTTAACTGGAGGAACGTAGCCTTTAAGCAGTAAAGACAGGCTTACAACTGTAACTGAGCTTAAAGCCATGGCCAATCCTGCATACTCCGGTCTAAAAGTAATTCCAAAGGTTGGGTAGAGCAGTCCTGCAGCCACCGGTATCAAAACAGCGTTGTAGGCAAACGCCCAGAAAAGGTTCAATTTTATACGTCCCATAACCTTTCTTGAGAGCTGAACACCTGCAACAGCATCTAAAAGGTTGTCTTTTACAAGTACAATATCACCGCTTTCTATTGCAATGTCTGTTCCGCTTCCTATGGCTATTCCAACATCTGACTGGGCAAGGGCAGGTGCATCATTTACACCGTCGCCGACAAAGGCAACAACATCTCCTTTATCCTGAAGTCTTTTAACTTCACGTGCTTTATCCTGGGGCAAGACTTCAGATATCACCTTTTCAATTCCAACCTTTTTTGCAATGGCATCGGCAGTTCCTGCATTGTCACCGGTTATCATACCAACATCCAGACCCATGTTCTGGAGTTCATGGATTGCATCCACAGTGCTCTCCTTTAAAGTGTCTGCAACTGCGATCACTCCGGCTGTCCTTGAATCAATGGCAACTACAACCGCTGTTTTGCCTTCACTTTCAAGTTTCAATAATTTACTTTCAAGTTTCTCCGTTAATGAAATGTTCTTATCTGCTAAAAGTGACCTGTTTCCAACAACCACTTCACCGGAAACGTTTTGGGAACGGGTTTCATCATAACCTTGAATAACATCATTTAAAACAGCTTTTATCCCTTTTCCACTGAAACTCTCAAAATTTCGGGTTTCAAGAATTTTAAGTCCTTTTTCACGGGCTTTATTCACAATTGCACCTGCAAGTGGATGTTCAGAGTTGTTTTCAACACTTGCAGCCACCTGGAGAAGGAATTTTTCATCCATGGAATCTGTGTCTATGGATTTATCTGTATTTAAAGATTTATCGAGAGTTAAAATGTCTGTAACCTCTGGTTTTCCTCGGGTAAGGGTTCCTGTTTTATCGAAGAGCACCGTCTGGATCTTCTCGGATATCTCGAGGGCTTCACCATTTTTAACAAGAATTCCAAGCTCAGCTCCACGTCCAATACCCACAGTTACAGCCGTTGGTGTTGCAAGACCAAGGGCACATGGACAGGCCACAACAAGTATGGATATGAGTACTGTGAGTCCAAAAAGAAGCGTGCTTCCAAGGGCAACGTACCAGACAAGGAATGCAGTGATTGCAATTATAAGTACAGTGGGAATGAAGTAGGTCACAGCTGTATCAGCTATTCTCTGCACAGGTGGTTTTGAGCCCTGAGCAGTTTCAACGAGCTTTATTATCTGGGAAAGCACTGTGTCCTTTCCAATCTTCATTGTTTTGAACTTCAGGGCACCGTTCTTGTTGATAGTGCCTCCAACAACTGTTTTACCAGCATTTTTTAAAACTGGAATGGGTTCTCCCGTAATTGTAGATTCGTCAACGTAACTTTCACCGTCCACAACCATGCCGTCTGCAGGGATCTTTTCACCGGGTTTTACAACCACCAGATCATCTACAACAAGTTCTTCTATGGGTAATGAGACTTCAACACCCTCTTTGATGATGGTGGCGGTTTTAGGCTGCATTCCAATGAGCTTCTTTATTGCGGTGGAAGTATTGCCCTTTGCACGGGTTTCAAGCCAGCGCCCCATCATTAGGAAGGCTGCAAGCATGAGGGCTGTTTCGTAGAACATGAAATCTGGTGTTAGCACGATGTTGAAGGTTCCAAGCACGCTTGAAACGTACGCAACACCTATACCCATGGAGTACATGACGTCCATATCAAGGTTATGGTTGTGCAGGGCTCTGTAGCCTGCTGTGAAAATGGGGTAGCTAACGTAAATAAATGGAAGGATGGAAACTGCAAGCATAAACTCAGGCATTGGAACTGGAAGCATGATGTTTGAGTACATCATAACCATTAAGGGAATGGAAAAACCAAAACCAACGATTATTCGGTTCCTTTTTTCTTTCAGATCCTTCAGCCGCAGTTTTTCTTCAAGGTCTCCAGTTTCTCCTTCAACCCCAAGGTACTGGTAGCCGAGCTCGTTTATTGCATTCTTCATATCCTCAACAGTGACCATCTTGGGGTTGTAGGTAACGTAAGCCTTTTCAGATGCAAGGTTAACTGTAACAGTGCTCACACCGTCAAGTTTGCTCAGAACATCCTCTATAGCCTTAACACACATTGCGCAGCTCATACCTCCGACTTTAATGGTTACCTTCTCGTTGACGACACCGTAGCCTGCTTCCTCAACTGCGGTCTCAAGCTGGCTTAGATCGAGTCTTTCAGGGTTGTACTCAACTGTGGCCTCCTCTGTACCCAGGTTCACCTGGGCTTCATCCACACCTTCAAGGTTTTTCAGGGATTTTTCAACGTTCAGGGCACAGGAAGCACAGCTCATTCCAGATACCTTGATGTTTGCCTTTTTTTTGGGCTCTTCCATGTTTTTCATTCCACGTTTAATTCTGTTCATGAATTGATTTTGTTCGTGAATGGGTTATGAAATCTCTTTTGATTGCATTTCTTTTGATTGTTCCAAGATCTTCAGAATGAATACTTAAAAACTTCGCCACCCTTCATGACCATGCCAATGTTTTCAGGGTTTCCAAGGGATTTAATATCCTTCAGGGGATCGGTTTTGCTCACAATCAGATCTGCAAGTTTTCCCATTTCAACGGTTCCAATTTTATCTTGCCATCCAAGACACTCTGCACTGGTCCTGGTACCTGCAACTAGGGCTTCTTGTGGTGTCATACCTATACTGCAGAGGAGGTTCAGCTCCTCCAGGTTGCGGCCGTGTTCTATTACACCACAGTCTGTGCCCATTGCAATGGGAACACCTGCCTTGTAGGCCTCTGCAATGTTTTCCTTCTGGATGTCAAATACTTTGAGTGCAGCCTCAACTTCCCATTCACGCACTTCTCCCCTTTGGGCTCTTTCTTTGTTGTCCTTATTTACCACAAGCGTTGGAACAAGGTAAGTACCTTTTTCAAGCATCATCTGGATGGCCTCATCATCGAGGTAGGTTCCATGTTCAATTGAGTGCGCACCTGCATTTACGGCATTTTTAATGCCGTGGACACCATGGGCATGGGCCATAACCCGGGTTTGATCCTTGTACCTTGCCTCGTCCACAATGACCTTCAACTCTTGGGGGGTGAACTGTACGCACTCTGGGCCGTCGCTCACACTCATAACTCCTCCAGTTGTCATGACCTTTATAACCTCGGCACCTGCACGCAGAACTTCACGCACCTTTTTTCTAACTCCTTCCGGGCCGTCACAGATGCTGTTTGGGTAGCCAGGATAGAATGGTTTGATGTCGAAGCCGGAGTTCAGCCACAGATCGAAGTGGCCACCTGTTATTGAGAGGGGTGTGATACTTATCTGCATTCTGGGTCCGGCTATTAAACCTTTTTCAACGGCCATCTTAACTCCTGCATCTGCAAGGCCAGCATCACGCACAGTTGTAACACCTGCGTTAAGAGTTTGACGCAGATTTTCAACTGCGTTGTAGAAGTAAAAAGAGAGGGGCCTGTAGATCAGGTCTTCCCTGTGGAAACCGTTGACCATGATGTGAACGTGGGCATCCACAAATCCGGGCATTATAAAACCGTTGCAGGCATCAACATGTTTCATGTCAGTTTCAGGGGGTTTAAGGGATTTTTCAGGTCCTGCATAAACTATCTGGTTGTCCCTGATCAGTACTGCAGCCTTTTTTACAGGGGGTTTACCAGTACCATCTATAAGGGTTCCGTTATTGATTAAAGAGTACATGGTTGATCTTCCTTAACTGTGATCTTCATATTAATATAAGCCTTTTAATTCTTATTTATTTTGAGGATGAATATGGTTGAAGATGTTGGAATGATTATGGTTAAATATTCAGTGGGGAGAACTAAATCCATAACCTGACCTAGAAGATGCTCATGTTTTTGGAAATTGAAAGTGTTATGTGTTGTTCAAGGGCCTGGAGCATGGTTAAACATCTGCAACTGCTTTTTAGAAGGGTTTAGACGTATTGAATGTTTGGACTTCTTTTCATAAGTCTCCTCCAACCCTTTTTAATCAACTTTTTTTAATTATATCATGTGTCAAATTAATTCAGAAAAAAAGAACAGGTATATTAATTAGTATTACTAACCTAAAATCTGGATATTAGTTTAATAAGGGGTAAAAAGGGTAAGGGATAAAAAAATGGAGAAGGAAACAAAATTCTGTTTTAACTGTGGTGCTGAAATAGATAAAAGGGCTGAAATATGTCCTGAATGTGGTGTTCGTGTTGCACCTGAAAGGAATAAAAGTGCAGGGCTTGCAGCTTTGTTATCATTCTTAATCATTGGTGTAGGCCAGATGTATAATGGCCAGATTGGTAAAGGTATCCTACTTTTGATTGGGGCCATAGTTTCGGGTTTACTTTTTTTTGTTGTCATAGGCTTCTTCACATGGTTTATAATATGGTTATACAGTATTTTTGATGCTTACAACACCGCAAACAAGATTAATAGTGGTGATTTGATTGTTTAATATGTATTTAACTCTTTTTCAGAATACCAATAAATTAATATGCGTTAAACTTTAAAATTTTTAATGGAAGGTAAAACTATGACAGATCAAACGGATCAAAAGGCAGATCAAACAGATCAGAGAAGTGTGGATCAAAGGTCAATTCTCATAGGTGTAGTAATTGCAGTTGTGCTTTACTTTTTAATTGGACTGATCCTACCCTTAATTGGATGGATTTTACCCACGTACTTTTTTTTATACATTGCAGTGTTTGTAGCTGCTTTAATTACAGGTTACAAGGTTAATCAGGATTATGTCACTGGATCCATTCATGGAAGCCTTGTTGGGCTGTTCACAGCAGTTATCAGCATACTGATCCTAATGGTAAAGGTAGGATTTACAAAGCAGTTGGCTGGCCTAATAGTGATACTGGCCGTGGGTAACATAGGAATGTCCATTCTCCTTGGAGCATTTGGAGGATTTGTAGGTTCCATAGTCCAGATGAGAAGATAAGTTTACACATTACAAATTAAACCAAATTTTTTATCTTTTTTAAAGATCAATTAATCAATTAACAGTTCAAATTAATCAATTAACAGTTTTTATAATAAAGAGAGGATAACATGACTGATTGGAAGGCTGTTGGAACAGGTGCACTTTTAAACGCCGTTTTAACCATAATTTTAACCTTTATTGCATTCCCAGTTTCATTTTTAGGGCCGCTAATCGGCGGATTTTTAACAGGTTACATTGAAGATGGATATGAAAAGGATGGAGCAGTTGATGGAGCGCTTTCAGGTATAATAGGCGGCATCATAATTGGATTACTGTTCATGGCAGGATTTGGTGCATTAACCATGGTTTTAGGACTTATATTTGCAAAAATAGGACTTTTAGCTGGCACAATCACTGCAGTTGTGGGTTTACTGGTTACAATAATCCTCGTGTTTATAGGGGGAATTTTAGGAGCTGCTGGTGGATTTGCAGGGGCTTTAATCCAGAAAAATGGGAGATAAACGTCCATGAAAATCAGCTAAAACGAAATCTTAACCTGATAAAAGCTAGTGCATTGAAAAGTTCAGATTTTATAAGGTTAAGAGGATTTAAAGAGATTTAAGAGGATTTAAAAGGTTAAGAATTAATCTTTAAGGTTAATTCCATTCAAAGGTTAATTCCATTCAATTTTCGTAGGATGTTGCATGCAAGAACTTTAATCTAAAACCTTTATGGTTCCTGAATCTGCATCAACCTCAACCATATCCCCATCTTTTAAAATATCCAGAACTGCAGCTTCAGGTCTGTCAACCATTGGTATAGCAGCCATTATGGCGCCTGTTGCAATTATGGGTTCGGCTTCAAGGGCTATTATTGCTGCAGGTGCTGTTTTGTTCTTGGACATCTGGTATATAACGTAGGATCCAACGGTTGAACCCTTGCCTGAAGGTATAACCAGCACCTTCCCCTTTATATTCCTGCCGTGTAATTCATGTTTTGAATCTATTACAGTACCGGTTTTAGGGTCAACACCACCAAGAAAGCTTATAGAGTCATTTGTTAATATTATTTCGCCTTTTGCACGTCCCTTTGAGATTTTCCTGCTTTTAATAATTTTTGATTCCATACTTACACTTTTCCGTGTCTACCTAAAAGATTTTTTCATTGAGGTCCCATTCCAGCCAACATACACTTTTTGGATGGAACTTAACCTTCAAGACCCAAAAATTAAATCCCAAGAATTAACATGCACCTTTAAAAAAAGAGCGGGGTACTGGTTACCAATTTTCGATTTAATGTAAATTTATTGAATATTTGTCCTCTTTACAGTACATCCTTTTTTTATCCAATATCTGCCATTACTTTTGTTGGTCCAGTTCCCGCATTATTCACTTAAAAAACCTTTTTCTTATTCAAGTTCTAGTTTCACTGTACCTATCTTTGGAGCCAGGAAATTGTAGAGTGCTGCCGCAATTGCGTAGATCACGAATCCAATCACGAAGTTTATGGCCACGTTGATTAAAAGGTCTAAAACTGCAGAAGATGCTGATGTTCCAGCTGCAATACTCAGTGCCATGCCTAAAATTCCAAAGATAAATATTAGGATGGTTCCAACAACCGTGAGTATAACTGCAAATTTTACAACAGGTATGGACCTTATCTCATGCAGTTTTTCACTTAGCAGTGCAAATTCAAACTGGATACCTCCGATTTTAGGTGCCAGGAGGTTGTAAAATATGGCTGCAAGTGCAGACACAATGAAAACAACCACGAAGGTCAAAATTGGAACTCCAATTACCATAATTAAAATTCCAAGGATTCCCAGTGCTCCAAATGATTCGACACCAGGTATTCTTCCGCTCAGTGCAGCACTCTGAATTAGGGACATGAAGAGCGGGCCCAGTATCAGCATAACCAGAAATATCAGCACTGTAGCTATTGAAGATACCATAAGTGCAAACGGCACAACAGGGACTGACTTAACCTCCTTTAAATCTTCAAGTTCCAGTTTGATTCCACCAAGCCTTGGAACGAATATGTTGTACAGTACTGTTTCTAAAAATGACTGCAGTGTGGTGATCAGGAAGCTGGCTGTTGGCAGGGCCAGTATCATGGCAAGGGCCAGAGTTGCAATTGTACCTGCTCCCAAATTTCCCTGCGACAACGATGTTCCTGCAATTCCCATGATCACTACAAGAACTATTGCGTATAAAAATCCCATCACTGCTGAAATTGATGATGACATCAAAGTGAAGGGCACCACGCGAATAGATCTGATCTCCTTTAAATCCGACAAATAAATCACCTCCTCCTTGTTCTAATCCTTAAAACTCCCTTGTAATTAAATCTTGCTGTTTTTTTTATCTTCGAGGAGGGAGAGTTTCGCTGGGAGTTTCATGTGGGAATGGTTTTACTAAAATCCAAACTAAAAAAAAATGGAGGATAAAAAAGGAATTTTAAGTGCATTTACCTAAAATTAACGGTTCAATCCAGACGTAACCTGATTCCGCCGAGTTTTGGTGCCAGCAAATTGTAAAATACTGTTATCAGAGCCACGAGAATGAAGTAAGTTAAGAAGTAACCTACGATGTTGTACACAAGTGATAAAAATCCACCTGCAACGTTTCCACGTGCACTGAACATTATCAAACTGATTAAACCTATTATCAACCCGAAAACTGTGAAAACTACTGAAATGGCCAGTGATGCTGGTAAAACTGGTATGGATTCTATCCTGTTTCCATTATCTGCCACAGCAAGTTCAAGCTGTACCCCTCCAACGCGTGGTATCAGCAGGTTGTAGAACACTGCAGCCAGTGCATGCACTATGAACCCTGCAATGAACACAATTATCGGCAATCCAATAATCAGGAACAACGCTCCAAAGATCCCCACAGCTCCAAGATTTGCCATTGAAACTCCTGTTGCACTGGACAATGATGTTCCAATAACCCCTGTTAAAGGGATAAGGGCGGCTGCCAACAAAACTCCTATGATAAACGCCCATATCATTGCAATGCATGCCATAATCAGTGCAAACGGCACCGCTGGGATTGATTTTATTTCATTTCCATCAAAACCCAGTTTTATACCCCCAATTCTGGGTGCCAGACCATTGTACAGTATAATGCTGATGAATGAAATCATAACGTTGATTAAAAATGAACTTATGGGTAAAATAACTATTATAGCCACGCCTAAAGCTGCAATGACTCCAGCTACATTTGAAAGCTCTGGTACAAATGTTGAAGCTGTTCCGAACGCAACTGCACATATCACCGCAAATATAAACACCAGCACTGCCTGAATTGAAGATGACATCAACGTGAATGATGCTGGTCCAACGGACTTTATCTCTTTCATGTCAACCATTATTTCTCACCTTCCCATGGTAATTACGTTTTATTATCTCCTCATTATCATAATATGATTTTGGGTGGGTTTGATGATTGACAATTGGTAAACAGTTTTCTCTTCTAAAATGGGTTTATATGTATATTGTGAGGGCATTTTTGGAATTGACGTTGATTAAATCTTTTGTTTACAAAAAAAATGGTTTAGGATAAACTGAATAAAAATTAGAATAAAAGCCATGTTGTATGTTTTCATGTTTTCAACAAGTTTATAATCCTATCCTAAAAAGTAAATCTTCTTATTTAATAAAAAGGCTGTTTCATAACTAAAATCTGAAAAAATAAAATCTGAAAAAAACATGGAAAAATAAGGTTTTAAACTCGAAAATAAGCAATAACTAAACATTTTAAAGGTAATACTGAGACATCTTCTAAACTTTAAAAAATAAAATAAGCCTTTAAAAGGGTACTGATGGATTGATCTAAAACCAGTTCTTTGAATCCTTTAAAACTCCGTCCACCATTTCAACCGCAGAACCAAGATAGGTGTGGGGGTCCATTAACTCTTCGATCTCTCCCTCCGTCAGATAATTCCTTATATCAGGGTTTGATGAAACTATCTCCTTCAACCCAACATTTTGGGCGTAGGCTTCCTGGGAACAGTCCCTTACAAGCGCGTAAGCTGTTTGTTTACCTGCACCTTTTCTTGTAAGCTCAGCCATGAACCTTTCAGCCATTATAAGCCCGTGGGTGGCGTTTAAATTTCGTTCAATGTTTTCAGGGTTGAACACAAGGTTTTTGAAGAGTTTTATGGATATGGTGAGCACGTAGTCTGTGAGCATGCTGGACTCGGGCAGGATTATTCTCTCACAGGAGGAATTTGTGAGGTCCCTTTCATGCCATAGCGGATTGTTCTGAAGTGCAGGGGCAACGTATGCCCTTATAACCCTTGAAATTCCACAGATCCTTTCGCCAGTAATTGGGTTCCGTTTGTGTGGCATGGTGCTCGATCCAACCTGCTTTTTTGGGTCGAACTTCTCTCCAACCTCTCCGATCTCAGTTCTCTGAAGGTTTCTTATCTCCAGGGCCATCTTCTCAAGGGTGCTTGCAAGGTTTGCAAGGCACATTATGAACTCAGCGTGAACGTCCCTCTGAACGATCTGGCTGGATATGAGAACAGGTTTCAAACCCAGTATCTCGGAAACCTTGTGGTGAACTACCATTCCAACTTTACCCAGGGCTGCAGTTGTACCAACAGCTCCTGTGAGCATTCCAACACAGATCCTTTCCCTGCACTCGTCAAGCCTTTCGATCTGCCGGTGGAGTTCGTCTGCCCATATTGCAAACTTCATACCGTAGGTGGTTGGAAGGGCGTGCTGTCCATGGGTTCTCCCGATGCAAACAGTTTCCTTGTTCTCTTCTGCAAGTTTCAAAATGACCTGTGTAAGCTCCACAACTCGGCCCCTTATGATCTCGAGGGTGTCCCTGAAAAGCATGGACTGAGACGTGTCTATTATATCGTTGGACGTTGCACCAAAGTGCACGTATTCGCCGGCGTCCCCTTCACAGACCTCTGCAAGTGCCTTCACAATTGAGGCAATGTCATGGTGGGTTTGCATCTCAATTTCGGACACCCTATCTGGTTTAACGTATTTAATACTTGCTTTACTTTTTATTTCATCTGCAGCTTTTTTTGGGATGATATTAATCTCTGCTTCTGCTTGTGCAAGTGCAGCTTCAACTTCAAGCATTTTTTGAAGCTTATTATCTGTATCCCATACTTTTTTCATCTCTTCTGTGTTGTACCTGTATTCAATAGGATGAATAGCCATGATTAAACTCCTTTAAAAATTAAAAATTAAAATTCTCTAAGAAAACTCTTTAAAAATGGACTTGCGAACTGGAACGTTCCAGAATCTACAAGCAAAACTTTGATCTAGAAATTTTTTTTATATTCTCTATGCATCAGGTTCTAAAATGTATCTCAATTTAAGAGTATGAAAACCTCAGTACAATACAGAACACTGCCAGCACGATCGTCATTATAACGACCTGTTCTGGTGTTAATTTGGGTCCCCTTGTTTCTTCATCGTAGAACCTTACAAGTCCAGCACCACTTGGTGGGAGCACTTTTTTATCCTTCTTTGCCATGAAATCACCGTAAATTTTTCATTTAGGTATTAACCATTTAAAATGGTTCTATAAAACATTCAATTTTATGGATTTAAATATTTATCTCAAGCTTTATATTTGTAGTGGTTGTTTAGGAAATTTTAAAAAATTCATTCAGTTTAAAGGTTAAATGTTTCCAATTAAAAAGATCGTTTTTTTACAGTTATTACTCTTTTTCAACGTATAAAATACACTTTTAAGAACAACAAATATTTTTTAGTAATTTATATTGATATTAAATTATTTTAAGCGTTTTTTTAAATTAATTCCCATTTCATGGGCAGATTTATAAATGGTTTTGGACATATGAAAACATTCAAAGGAATTGTTTTTTTGGGAGTTAATCACGTTTTTTTAGAGGGCCATGGTGATGGGCCATGAAACCATCAGAGACCCTGAAACCATTCTACACCTGTGGAATATGAAACCTACATCTAGGGAATACAGAAAATCCATAAAATCTTTATAAAATCGTGATCTAATGAAAATTGGTAATCTTACAGAATAGGGTAATCTTACAGAATAATAGATAAATGCTTAATAAATTGACAAGGGACTGTTATGGGATACTTTGAAACTCTTGAGAATGAAACAAAAAAGCTTTACGATGTAGCAAGGCAGGCAAGGCTTAAAGGGCTTGATATTGAGTTAGAACCTGAAATACCCCTTGCAAAAGACCTTGCAGAAAGGGTTGAGGGACTTGTTGGGCCGGAGGGTATTGCGGCCAGGATAAAGGAGCTTGAGGATGATAGGTCGCGTGAAGAGGTGGCCTTCCAGATAGCCCGGGAGATCGTGACAACACCCGATGAGGAAGGTAAAGAAGACAGTATGGATGTTAAGGAAAAGAAGGCGGATCAGGCAACCAGAACGGCCCTTGCAATTTTAACAGAGGGGGTTGTTGCAGCACCCCTTGAGGGAATAGCCAAGATCAGGATCAAGCAGAACTTTGACCAGGGATACTACCTGGCTGTTTACTTTGCAGGGCCCATAAGAAGCGCTGGAGGAACTGCGGCAGCACTTGCAGTTCTCATAGGGGACTACATACGTATTTCATTGGACCTTGACCCCTACAAACCCACTGACGTTGAGGTTGAAAGGTACGTTGAGGAAGTTGAGCTCTATGAATCAGAGGTTACAAACCTCCAGTACTCACCAAAACCGGATGAGGTCCGGTTAACCATAAGAAACGTTCCAGTTGAGATAACAGGGGAGGCAACTGATAAGATAGAGGTTTCAAACCGAGACCTTGAGAGGGTTGAGACCAACAACATAAGGGGAGGAGCTCTCCTTGCAATGGCAGAAGGAGTTATACAGAAAGCCCCTAAGGTAATGAAGTATGCAAGTAAGTTGAAGATCGATGGATGGAACTGGCTTGAAAAATTCGTGAAGGCCCCGGATTCAAAGGATGATGAAGACTCCGATAAGGTAGACGACAAGTACATGCGGGATATCATCGGTGGAAGACCAGTTTTAGCATATCCAAAGGCCAAAGGTGGTTTCAGGTTAAGGTATGGAAGGTCTAGAAACACAGGACTTGCTGCAATGGGGGTGCACCCCTCAACCATGGAAATCGTTGGATTTTTGGCCGTTGGAACCCAGATGAAGATAGAAAGACCAGGCAAAGGGAACTGTGTTGTTCCATGCGACAGCATAGATGGCCCCATAGTGAAACTCCGGGATGGAAGTGTTGTTAAGGTAAGATCAGAGGACCAGGCAAGGGAAATAAAAAACCAGGTGGAGGAGATCCTTTTTATAGGGGACATGCTGGTTGCATTCGGGGAGTTTCTGAGAAACAACCACGTACTCCTGCCTGCAGGCTGGTGTGAAGAATGGTGGGTTCAGACCATTGAAAAATCACCCAAGTATGGGGAAGAACTGGACCTAGAATCATTAAAAACAGAAAAAATAGGTTCAAAACGGGCATTTGAGCTATCAGAAAAATATGATGTCCCATTGCATCCTGAATACACCTATTTCTACCATGATATTACAAAGGAGGATGTAAACAGACTTATAAGCTACCTGCACCAGAACCTGGACTCAGATAAAGATGACCTCTCTAACTTAAACCTTGAAAACGGTTTAACCCTAGACATTGCCCCTGAAAAAAGGATCTTAGAGGTCATAGGGGTTCCGCACACTGTTAAAGATGGCAGCCTCAATATAGATAAAGAAGATGCCTATGCACTTTTAAACACGTTGAGAAGACCACTGGACCTTGATGATGATTTAAACACACTTGAAGCCATAAACATGGTTTCGCCCGTTAAGTTAATGGCCAAAGCACCAACTTACATTGGTGGAAGGGTTGGAAGGCCTGAAAAGAGTAAAGAAAGGAAAATGAAACCTGCACCTCACTCCCTTTTCCCAATAGGTACCAATGGGGGCAGTAGGCGTAACATAATTGATGCAGCTAAGAAGGGTAGCATAACAGTTGAAATTGCCCGCTGTAAGTGTACAAACTGTGGAATAAGTTCCATGCAGGCAATATGTCCCGTGTGCGGCTCCAAAACAGAGCCAACAAGTTCGGGCAGGAAGAAGATAAACCTTTCAAACCTCCTTAAAAAGGCATATGAGCATGTTGGAGTGCGCAGGCTCGACGAGATAAAGGGTGTTCAGGGAATGATATCAGAGGAAAAATTCCCAGAACCCCTTGAGAAGGGAATATTAAGGGCTAAAAATGGTGTTTTCACCTTTAAAGATGCAACCATAAGGCATGACTCAACGGACTTGCCTTTAACCCATTTTATACCCTCAGAGATTGGTGTTACCCCTGAAAAACTCAGGGAAATGGGTTACACCCATGACATCCACGGCGACCCAATTGAAAGGGACGATCAGATCGTTGAGATCAGGATCCAGGACGTTGTGATTTCAGAGAAATGTGCAGACTACCTTATACATGTTTCAAAGTTCATAGATGACCTTCTTGAGAATTTTTATGAACTTGATAGGTTTTACAATGTTGAGAAAAGGGAGGATCTCATTGGACAGCTGGTGGTTGGCCTTGCACCCCACACGTCTGCAGGCGTTCTTGGAAGGATCGTTGGCTTTACCAAGGCTCTGTGCTGCTACGCTCATCCATACTTCCATTCTGCCAAGAGGAGGAACTGCGACAGTGATGAAGATTCAATAATGCTTCTCATGGATGCACTCCTTAACTTCTCCAAGGTTTACCTTCCAAGCACACGTGGAGGTAAAATGGATGCGCCTCTGGTTCTCTCATCCAGAATAGACCCTGAAGAAATAGATGATGAATCTCACAACATAGATGCAATGCCAAGAATTCCATTAGAGCTCTACGAGAAGACACTGGAATTTGAAAAGCCATCGGATGTTATGGATCTTGTGGACGACGTTAAAAAACGTATAGGAACACCAGCGCAGTATGAGGGACTCATGTTCTCCCATAACACTTCAAGCATACACAGCGGACCGAAACAATGCCTTTACAAGATGCTTGCAACCATGAAGGAAAAGGTTGAAGGGCAGATAGATCTTGCAGAGAAGATAAGGGCTGTTGACCAGAGCGGGGTTGTTGAGGGTGTTTTAAACTCCCACTTTCTCCCGGATATGGCTGGAAACCTCAGGGCGTTCTCGAAGCAGAAGGTTCGCTGCACCAAGTGCAACAAGAAGTACAGGAGGATGCCATTATCTGGTGAATGTACGTGTGGAAGTAACCTTGTTTTGAGCATATCCAAGGGTTCTGTTGTTAAATATCTTGAAATATCCAAGGAGCTCTCTAAAAAGTATCCGATCGATGAGTATCTTGTTCAGAGGATAGAACTTCTCGAATCAGGTATAAAATCACTTTTTGAGAGTGATAAATCAAAACAAAGCTCATTAGACGTGTTTTTATAGAAGTTAATCCATTTCATGTGCTCTCAAATTTTTGGAAGCTTAACTTTAAAAGAGTATTACTCCAAAGGTTAAACCTCTCCTGATTTTGTTTTTGAATAAATTTTTAGAAATTAAATTTTTGAATAATCCTAATTAGAATGATTTAAATCTTTTAAAAATCAAATGTAATGTAACTAGATAATAGGTGTTAATGATGAGGGAAGACTTAGAAAAGGAAGAATTGGAAATGGAGGATGTACGGGTAATGGCAGCAATTCCCACAAAAGCACAGACCTGCGTAATTAAAAATAATGGCATATTTGAAAAATTTAGTCATGAAAAGGTATTGCGGTCCTGCTTAATGGTTGGAGCTCCCCTGTGGGCTTCTGAGAAGATTGCTTTACGCGTTGCAGCCACAGCCTATGATGGTATGTCCACGGCAGAGATCAAGGTCCTTGTGTACGACCAGCTTAAGAAGGTTAACAAAAAACTTGCTGAGAAGTACGAGGCAGCCAACACTCTGAGGGTTAGAACATCCCGAGACACCATAGAACCATTTGACCAAAGAAAAATCGAAAAAACATTGATTGTAGAAACAGATGCTTCTGGAGAACTTGCAAGGAAGATAGCAACACAGGTATGGAAGGAACTTAAAAAACTGGACGTTGAGTATCTCACAGCTCCAATGATAAGGGAGATCGTGAACACCAAGCTCGTTGAGAATGGTCTTGAAACGCTGCGTAAAAAGTACACAAGGCTTGGTATACCTGTTTACAACATAACCAACCTCATAAGGAACGGCTCCAGGGACAACGCAAACATGATCCACAACCCTGAAACAGTTCACAAGTACGTTGCAGATGAGGCCCTGAAACAGTACGCACTCTTAAGTCTGCCAAATCAGCTTGCAGATGCACACATGAGTGGAGACATACACATACACGACCTTGAGTTCTTCTCAGGAAGGCCATTAAACTGCCTACAGCACGATCTGAGGTCGTTCATACGGTACGGTTTGAAGGTGGACGGTACAGGAGACCATACATCCATTGCAGGAGCACCAAAGCATATAGGAACACTCATGAACCACACAGGAGAGATAATGCTGGCAGCACAGCAGAACATGAGTGGTGGACAGTCAATGAGCCTCTGGAACGTTTTTGTAGCACCATTCGCTACAGGACTCTCCTATGATGAGATTAAACAGGCAGTACAGATGCTCATATACAACCTGAACATGGCATACGCTGCAAGGGGCAGTCAGGTACCCTTCACATCCATGAACCTGGAGTTCACAGTTCCGGACTTCCTTAAAGATGAAACAGCATATGGGCCTGGAGGAGAAGTTGTAGGGGTTTACGGAGACTTTGAAGAGGAGACAGAGGCACTTCAAAGGGCATTCACAGAGGAACTCTTGAGGGGTGATTCCGATGGAAAACCACACCTCTTCCCGAACACCATCTACATGCTGAGGAAGGAAGTGCTTAAAGGAGACTTTGAAGACGATTTAAGACGTGTCCATGAACTTTCAGCCAAGTACGGAACCTCATACTTCGTTAACATGCTTCCAAGTTACAGGGGAAACATGGCCAACTACATGGGATGCAGAACAGAGCTCAACGACAACTGGACAGGGGACTGGTCCAAGGACTGCCTCAGAACAGGAAACCTTGCATACGTGACTTTGAACCTCCCAAGAATAGCCTACAACTCAACCACTGATGATGACGTATTTGAATACCTTGACTCCTACATGGGACTTGCAGAAAAGGTTCTCCTGCTTCGCAGAAAGCAGGCACTGCACTGCCTGAACGACTACAACCTCCTGCCATTTTTAACCCAGAAAATAGATGGAAAACCCTACTACAACGTTGACAACTCAACCCTGTCCTTTGGATTTGTTGGATTGAATGAGATGCTGCTCTCCCACTGCGGTGCAGGAATCCAGGATGACAACGCCCGCAAATTCGGACTTGAAGTTATAAAATACATAAACAAGAGGGCAGACGAACTCAAAAAGGAAACAGGTTTAAGGTGGAGCGTACTCCAGACGCCAGCAGAATCAACAGCCCACAGGTTTGCAATGCTTGACAGGGAGAAGTTCCCAGAAAAAGCCATAACCAATGGAGATAAGGGTTCATACTATTACACGAACTCATCCCACGTCCCAGTGGATGCAGACGTGCTTCTACCAGATAAGATAAGGATAGAGGAGAAATTCCACCCACTAACACTTGGAGGCCACATATTCCATGCCTTCATGGGAGAATCCTACGCAGACCCAGACGCCCTCATGAGCCTCACAAACAAGATAGCCAGAAAATCCGACATAGGATTCTGGGCCTACAGCTCAGCCCTCAGCTTCTGCATGAAATGTAAAACCCTCATGAAAGGACTTCAAGACAAATGTGGAACCTGTGGAGAAGTGGACGAGGTAGAATGGTACGACAGAATAACCGGATACGTCCAACAGGTCGGCCACTCAAAATCAGCCTCAGGCGGATGGAACCCAGGAAAACTACAGGAATTGAAGGATAGGAAACGGTTTTAAACCTTTTATTTAACTATTTTTTTTATTTTTAATTTTATTGAGGATTCATGTCTGTTTTATACTTCTCATGAAATGATCTTTTTTTAAAAATTTATTAGGTCATTTTTCTTAGAAAAGAAATAGGTTAAATCTCATGCCAAACCACCAAAAATATATTCAGGAAGCCATAAAAGAGGCTAAAAAAAGCTTAAAAGGGGGAGGAATCCCAATTGGTGCAGTTCTGGTTCAAAACGGAAATATCATCTCAAGGGGCCACAACAGACTCATCCAGAAGGGTTCAACCATCCTCCATGGTGAAATGGACTGTGTTGAGAACGCTGGAAGACTTAAAGGTACAGACTACAGGAAGTGCACCCTTTACACCACGCTATCGCCGTGTGAGATGTGTTCTGGTATGGTGCTCCTTTACAAGATTCCAAGAGTTGTCATGGGTGAAAATGAGACGCTCAGGGGGCCTGAAGAGCTTCTAAAGGAGAACGAGGTTGAAGTCGTGAACCTGAACCTTCCAGAGTGCAGGAAGATGATGCAGGAATACATAGAGAAGAATCCAAAACTCTGGAATGAAGAAATGGAACGCGTTGGTTACTGATTGGTAATGAAGATGTTTTTAATAACTTTAATAACTCTTTTTTGAGAAATTTAAAGATTTATAAATAATTCATTGGAAGATCCTGATTCATTTTTGCTTGTACTCAGTTATGGAATGAACAGAGTTTCCATTTATGGTTAAGGGGAGTGTAACGGATTCTGATGATGTTCCAAAGCCGTGGGCTATCATGGTGTGCCTTCCTGCTCCTCCTGCCACAACCAGAACAACGTCCCTAGGCGAGCGTGTTATTCTTACCTCATTGTCAACGATCCATGACTCATCTAACTTCCTGCCCCCGCGATCTGCAAGGTTCACAGGTACAGATGCATTTTCGTGGATGTAATTTTCAACATCCTCTTTGTTCCATCCATCCTCCCAAACAGTTCTTGCATGCTCAGAGCTCATCACAACCAGAAGTTCTCCTGGAACGTGGCTGTTGTTGCAACCTGCAGTTGCAGCGGTGTAAGCTATGGTGTCAAGAAGGTCTTCTGCACTCCTGCTGCGATGGTCGTTCACGTTCTGGGGTGCTTCGGCTGCCATCACAGTTACGGTGCTTGTTCCAGCTTCAAATCCCCTTTCAACATGGAGGGGTTCCCAGGGATTTTCTTCCTCTGCCTCTCCAAAACAGTAACTGTACTTTGCAGGTGAACCCATGGTTGCATAATCCCCAATACCCGGAACAGCCCCTGCAATGTTCATGAGGCAGAGGCGCAGTGCACGTCCGATGGTTGCGTTGGCAATGTTTCCAGGCCCAAGGCATCCTGTTGCATTGTTAACGGCCAACTCATACGATACAGGCCCGTTCATGATGGTGCAAACAGAAACTGGGTGGGTGGTGGCGTTCACACCTGCAAGATTGAATTCTTCCTTTGAAATAGCCTCAACTGTCTTTTCAACCACGGGCATGAATTGGGGCATGCAGCCGGCCATAACAGCGTTCACAGCAATTTTTTCAACTGTTGCCTTTCCCTGTTTTGGGGGCAGAACCGCCACAACATCATCAGATCTTCGGGAGCTGTAATCAAGAAATTTATTCACCCTTGCCCTTGTTGGGGGGATTATTGGAAGCCCATCCGTCATTTTTTTCATGTAAAAATCGTTGCTTGTTTTTTCAATGTCTGGGTCAACGAAAACCTCAAAATCGTTTTCATGTCCACTGCACAGACGTTCAAGACCCTTTTTAGGATCTAAACCTTTTTTCATTGAGTTTTCAGCCATGAGGTCTTCAATGGAACATCCGCAGTCTTTATTTACCTTAACTTTTTTATTCTTTTCCATAAAAACTCCCTTTTTCCTTTTATAAGAAGATAACGAGATAAAATTAATAAATAGAAAAAAAATAAATGGTAAAATTAATTAAACACCCAATAATTCCTTAATCTGTGGAATTATATTCAGAACTCTGGATTTAACCATTTCAGGGGCCTGTCCTGCAATGGGATGTTTGATCTCAACAATTTTTAAGTTCTCTGCACCGTAGGAACGTGCAAGTTCCCTTGCAAATGGTGCAAACTTGTCTGAACAGACCGATATGGTGGATACGCCCTTTTTTTCAAGTTTTATTGCGTCCAGAACGATCCAGGTGGTGCAGGAGCCGCAGTCTCCAAGGGCAAGGATCGAAAGTTCTGAGTCTGCTGCATTCTCAATCTGTTTGGGGGATGCACCTGCACCTGCAGGTTTTCTGGCATCATGAAAGTCGTAATCCCCAAGATTATCCTTGATGGTGGCAAGTACAGTTTCTGCACCGGGTTTCGTGTTGTTGAAGAGAGATATCCTGCTTAGAGATCTGGGAATTGGGTTTAGTTTCACGTCATCTATTTGGGTATCTGCAAGGGGGTTTAAAATTTCCCTTTCCATGATTTTAACGTTCATGTCGTATACGTCCTAATTTTTTCTAGTTTTTATGTTTGAGTTTGGTTTACACAATTAAATAATTTTTCCATAGATCTTAGTACTGATCCACGGGAAAATGTAATAATTGTACCAATTTTTTATTACATATTTTGGGTAGCTTATAAATGTAGTAATAATTACTTCAAAAGTATTATATATTTGGTCTGCTTAACAAGTCTTATAATTGTATAGGAGGCGTAAAAATTAATAACAAATATCTTGTGGGAATAATCGTATTGATCTTGTGTGTTGTGGGTGTTACATATGCATTTTCAACATTTGGAATCTCCAATTCAAGCAGTGAACCGAAGGTTTCTATAACAGATGTTGTAGGTAGAACCGTTGAGGTTCCGGCCACAGTTAACAAAGTTGTTGGAATCGGATGTTCTGATAGAGAGATTGTTTATTTGAACGCCAGTAACAAACTGGTTGGAATAGAACAGGTGGAATCCAATTCAACAGGGAGCTGGGGAAATGAGTTACCCTACATAATTGCACATACAGAGTTAATGAACCTGCCTATCGTTGGTAATGCAAAGACGAACACGGTTAACTATGAAGAAATAGCAAAGCTCAACCCTGATGTTGTTTTTGCTAGTGATGCAACACAGGCAGATACAATACAAAATAAAACAGGTATTCCAACGGTTGTTGTATACACGGGTTCCGTTGGTACCTCTGAACAGATGGATGAATACGAGAAATCCTTGCAGATAATGGGTAAGGTGCTGGGTAAGGAAGACAGGGCAAATGAACTTATTGGTTATATGAACTCTACCGAGCAGGACCTTGCCAATCGAACAGCAAATGTAACTAGCAACAAAACGGTATACCTAGCTGGACAGGCCTACTATGGGTCACAGGGGATCACGTCTACCAATCCATATTATCCCCCATTCATGATGTTGAATGCTACAAACGTTGCAAGCAACGCTAATTCTACCACGAATTCCACTTTGCACGCCATTCAGATAGACAAAGAACAGTTGATAACGTGGAATCCAGATTACATGTTCGTTGAAGGATCCAGTTTGAATTCTGTGGAAAATAACACGAACAGCAGCCAAGATTACAGTGAAATAAATGCTATAAAGAATGGAAATGTATATCAGGTACTTTCCTACTGTTTGTACAGCTACAACAAGGATGAGATGTTTGCAGATGCTTACTACATAGGTAAAGTTCTGTATCCTGAGCAGTTCAGCGACGTGGATCCGGAGCAAAAGGCCAATGAAATATTTGTAGAGTTCGATGGTCAGTCTGCAGGGTCTGTTTACAGCACTTTGAAAAGTGATTACGGTGGATTTAAACAAGTTACCCTCTAAAATCTATCTTTTTATTTTTTTTAAGATCCATGAGATGATAAAATGAACCTTTTTGATAGTCCAGACGTATCGGCAGAAAAATTACAGAGCACAGTTGAAGGTGCTGTAAATGGTTTAAAACTATATAAACTCTTAAAAACTTCAATAGAACTTGAAATTTTCGATATTCTAACGAAAAAAACTACATGCAGGCAACTTTCTGAAAAATTGGGAATTGAGCCGCTTCTGGTTCATTACATCTTGGAAATACTGGTGAAAATTGGCTTAGCAAAGAAGAATGGGGAGGCCTACAGAAATACAAGGCTTTCTGAAATTTACCTGAATTCTTCGTCTGATTATAAACGAACTGACTGTATAACCTCCTTAGAAGAAGACCTTAGTTTGTGGAACAATTTAGCCAGTACACTGAAGGGCAAAATAGTGAAAAAAGATGAAGCTTTTTTTCCAAGGATCGTGCAGGTAATGGCCGAGGACTGTTTATCAGGGGAACTTCAGGAAACAGTTAAATTAATAGCATCTTACAATGAATTTAAAGGTTCAAAAACTCTGTTAGACCTTGCAGGTGGTCATGGAATGTACTCAATTGCCTTTAATCAGATAAAACCTGATTTGAAGTGTTATGTTTTTGACTTGCCTGCTGTTCTGGAAGAAACCAGTAAATTCATTGAGAACTATGAATCAAACGTTAAAACAATTCCAGGAAACTTCTATACAGATGATTTTGGGGATGGTTACGATACGATATTTTCATCCTACAACCCCGGCGGCAAAAACCCTAAAATCGCTGAAAAAGTTTACAGATCCCTGAATCTAGGAGGGCTGTTTGTTAACAAGCAGTACTTCCCTGAAAAGGGTAAGAGTTCCCTTGGAGACCTTCTGGATAACCTCGAATGGAACTTCACGAACTTTGGAAAATCAAACAAAGCTGCAAAAAGGTTCACTTTCAAGGATGACATGTCTCTTGGTGAATATATGAATTTTTTGGAGGAGCTTGGATTTGTGGTAATGGACGTGTATCCTATAAACCATCTTAACATTACCTTTGGAACTAGGTCAGAGGATAAGATCATAGTGGCTAAGAAAGTTAGATAGAAATGAGTTAGGGATAAGTGGGATAAAGTGAATTTCAAAGATGAAAGTGTGGCAGTATACGAAGCTTACATAAGGAAAAAATTGATATTATGCTTTGTTTTAGTTTTAGCCATTTTAATATCGGTAATAATGTCAATTAAGGTGGGGGCTGCGGATTTATCCTTCACTCAGATAATAACTGCTTTGTTTAATAGGAATGCCGTTGGTGCAGGTATAATATGGAATATAAGGATTCCAAGGTTGCTTGCAGCCATTGTTGCAGGCTGTTGCATGGGTATGGAAGGGGTTGTAATGCAATGCGTACTTAGAAATCCACTGGCCAGTCCTTACACCATGGGAATATCTCAGGGAGCTGCTTTTGGTGCGGCATTTGCAATCATAGTCCTTGGTGCAGGAACTGTAAGTGTTATGCAGGCCGATGCCGTAGTTGTGAACAACCCCTATATAACGGTTGTTGCAGCTTTTTTAGGATCCCTTATAGGCGTTCTGGCCATTCTTTTAATAGCCAGGGTTAGGAGTGTAACACCTGAGGTCATGATACTCGGTGGAGTTGCAATGAGCGCCCTCTTCAGTGCGGGCACCATGTTCCTCCAGTACTTTGCATCCGATACCCAGGTTGCAGCAAGTGTTTTCTGGACGTTTGGTGATGTTGGAAGGGCCGTATGGAACGATGTATGGGTTATGCTTGCCTTGATGGTGCCGGCGTTACTCTACTTCATGTACCATGCATGGGACTACAACAGTCTTGAAAGTGGAGAGGAAACTGCCAAGGGCCTTGGAGTTAACACAGATCATATAAGAATATGGGGAATGTTAATATCTTCGTTTACAGCCGCAGTTACAGTAGCGTTCCTAGGAGTAATCGGTTTTGTGGGTCTGATAGCCCCTCACATCATGAGAAGAGTTATAGGGACAGACCACAGATTTCTGATCCCAACCTCTGCAATGCTCGGAGCCCTGATACTCCTGGTATCGGACACAGTTGCAAGGTCTATAATGGCCCCAATTGTGTTGCCTGTAGGAATTATAACCTCTTTTCTGGGTGCACCACTGTTCCTTTATATAATAATGAAGATGGGGCGGTAATATGGTTCTTTCAGTTCATAAAGTTGAGTTTTCCTATGGTAAAGTGAAGGTCCTTGCTGATGTGAACTTCAAGGTTCAAAGTGGAGACCTTGTCTCGATACTTGGGGTCAACGGTTCTGGAAAATCCACCCTTATGAAATGCATAAACAGGATACTGAAGTTCGAAAGTGGAGTGATCCTGGTCGATGACGAAGATATAAAAAATATGAAAGATGTTGAAATTGCCCAGAAGATGGGTTATGTACCTCAAACATCAGAAACGGGATTTATAACGGTTTTTGATGCTGTTCTACTTGGGAGAAAGCCTTACATAAAGTGGGATGTTTCCAGAGAAGATGTGAAACTGACAAAAAGGGTTTTAGATCTTATGGATCTTGAAAAGTATGCTCTGCGCTATATAAATGAGTTGAGTGGTGGTGAGCTTCAGAAAGTGGTTATAGCAAGGGCCTTAGTTCAGCAACCTAAAGTATTGCTTTTAGATGAACCTACAAGTGATCTTGACCTTAAAAATCAGCTCGAGGTCATGAACATCATAAAAAAAATATCGCGCAACCACAAAATTGCTTCGGTTGTTGTGATGCACGATATAAACCTTGCCCTCCGCTATTCGGACAAGTTCATAATGTTAAAAGAAGGTGAAGTGTTCACGGCCGGTGGAAAGGAGGTCGTAACACCCGAAACCATAAAAGAAGTCTATGGCGTAGATGTACACGTTCGAAGCTTTGAGGGAACACCTATCGTCATTCCCAAGTCCCAGAATATTGATGAGAATTGAAGAGAAAGTTAAAGGGGTTAACCTTCTAACCTGAACCTTTTCACCACGAGATCCTTGTCGAGGGACAGTACAAATGAAGCTGCCCTTGGGCCCTGTTTTTTACCAATTACGACCTTGTAGATGGCCTGAAATGCCTTCTGGGGTTTAATGCCCAGTTCATTTATAACAACGTACATGGCGTCCTGAAGCTCCTCAGGGCTGTAGTCGTGGGTTTCAATGGCATCTGCAACCTTACCTAAAAATTCCTTCTGCACGTTGCTTAACTCCAGGCGCGGCAGCTTTTTCTGGACCTGGAACTTCACAAATTTGGGTGCGTAGGTGTCGAGCCAGTTTTTAACGTGTCCCAACCTTGCCTTAAGTTTTCCAACATCCTTATCCTCCATATCTGAGAATTCCATGTCTTTCATCTCGTCTGGAAGCTGTGAGTTCCTCTTCAGGATCCCAAAGATCTTCTCGAGGTCGTCTCCAGCTGTCTGGTAGGCAACAGTGAGGAACCTGTAGGAAGGCTGGAATGGCATGGAGTCTGCAACTTCGATCTGGGATGCTTCGTAGATCTTCCTGAGCTTTGTGCCCTCCTTCTCAGATGCTGGTTCTTCTTTGCCGTAATAGATGCGTTCAACACGATCGTACTGGTCTATGAAGTCCAGAAACGGCATTGCAGGGTTGAAATCCTTTGCCTTCATTGGTTTGCTCCTGAATAAATAATAATTCAAAGTTTCAGGTGCAGCTATCTCAAGCCACTGTCCCGGTGTGAAGAAAACACCGTGGGACTTGGACATTGCCTCTCCCTTGAGGGTTATCCATTCGTAGGGAACTGGGTAAGGTGCGGGGTAGTTGAATATCTCCTTGGAGATGATTTTACTCACATCGTAGGATCCACCGCTTGCCGCATGGTCCTTTCCGAATGGTTCGCAGGTTGTGCCGAAGATCTTCCACCTTGCAGCCCATTCAACACGCCAGGTCAACTTACCTTCACCAGTTTTGATATCCATCTTGTCGTCGTGGCCGCACTTGCACCTGTAGGAGACAATGTCACCGTCGTAGTCATATGCGTAGGTTGTGTTCACACGTCCACAGTTCTCACAGACGGGGTTGTAGGGAAGCCAGTCCTCGCCCAGAGGATGCTCCCTGAACTTGTTGAATATCTCCCTTATTTCAGGGGCCTTTTCAAGGGATGTTCGTATGTAATCATTGTAAACTCCAGCTTTGTACATTTTCTCCCCGGATTTCACTTCGAGCTCTATTCCAAAGTCGTCCATTGTTTCGAGGAATGGTTTTTCGAAGTGTTCCACGAAGTTGGCGCAGCAGCCCTCTGGGCAGGGTATCTTGGAGTATGGAATACCAAGGTACTTCTCATAAGACTCTGGGAGGGGATATGGTACCTTTCTGAGGGGGTCGTGGTCGTCTGCAATCCAGATGGTCCTTGCAGATGCCCCAAGCTTTCTGAGGGCTTTGCCCACAGCGTTTGCTATGAAAACGTCACATGAATTTCCAATATGTATAGATCCTGATATGGATGTCCCGCTTGCAATAACATGCTCTTTGACATCTCTTTCATTTAATTCTTCTGCGATCCTTTCGATCCAGTGTTCCAATTAAATCACCTTATTTAAATCGTGTAGTTTGTGTAAAAATGATATTCAGCTTATTTCTATTGAATAAAAGACTTCTATTGAATAAAAGGGTTCTCAATAAAAAATTTTAGATCATTAAAATTTAGATCGTCAAACAATTTAAAGTTAGATTATTAGATCAAATTATCATCGTTAAATTAGATCCAATCAATATTAGATCATTAATTAGGATCCAATCAATATTAGATCATTAATTAGGATCCAATCAATATTAGATCATTAATTAGGATCCAATCAATATTAGATCATCAATTAGATCCAATTTTATATTTGATCATTTAATCTTATGCAGCTCTAACTGGTTTCTACATTAAAAAATCTAAAATCTTAAAAAAATCTTTTTCTATAAATTTTCTAGAAGAGATAAGCTTTTTAATTAAAAATAAAAAGTAGAATGGATGGATCAGTCGAAAACATCCTGATCCGCATCGTCCAGCCATTCGTTCACTATTTTAACTGCACAGTAGTTTCCGCACATTGTACAGGTATCTGGGTCTTCTGGTGGTCTTGCGTCCCTTATTGCCCTTGCATCTGCTGGGCAGATTGCTGCTGCGTACTGTGCTTCCCAGTTGAGTTTTTTACGTGCGTTTGCCATTTTGAGGTCGAGTTCTCCATTGTGAACTCCCTTTGCCATGTCTCCAACGTATGCTCCTATCCTGGTTGCTATGACCCCCCTCTTAACGTCGTCTGGACCTGGAAGTGCAAGGTGCTCTGCTGGTGTTACGTAGCATATGAAGTCTGCTCCTGCTCCTGCTGACTGTGCTGCACCTATGGAAGATACAATGTGGTCGTAGGCCGGTGCAATGTCCGTCACTATTGGTCCGAGCATGTAGAATGGTGCTCCACGGCAGAGTTTTTTCTGAACCATGACGTTTGTCTGTATCTCCTTGAGTGGAATGTGTCCTGGTCCTTCAACTATCGTTTGAACTCCAGCTTCCCTTGCCCTGTCAACAAGCTCACCTAAAATGATTAACTCTTGAACCTGGGCTCTGTCAGTTGAATCTGCTATTGCTCCAGCCCTCATACCGTTTGCAAGGCTTATTGTAAAGTCGTACTCCTTAGCAATGTCCAGGACCTGGTCGTAGTTTTTGTAAAGTGGGTTTTCGATTTCGTTGTGAACCATCCATGCTGATAGGAATGCTCCGCCCCTACTCACGAGTCCTCCTTCACGACCCTGTCTTTTAAGCCTTTTCAGGGTTTCCCTGTTGACACTGCAGTGTATTGCCATGAAATCTATACCGTCTTTTGCCTGTTTTTCAATGGCCTTGAACATTGAGTCCTCTTCCATGTAAATTGGGGAGCCGTTTTTGTTTATTGACTCCACTGCAGCCTGGTAGATTGGCACGCTTCCAACTGGAAGGTCTGTGATACTTATGATCTTCTGTCTTATTGCGTCCAGGTCTCCACCGATACTGAGCTCCATGAGGGTGTCTGCCTTGTTTTCCATTGCAACCTTGGCCTTTTCAAACTCCATGTCGATATCTTTTATGTCTGTGGAGGTTCCGATGGTTGCGTTAACCTTGGTTCTGAGGCCTGCACCTATACCAACAGGTTTTGCATTCCTTGTAATGTTGTTTGGAATTGCAATGGTTCCTGCTGCAACCGATTTCCTGATAAACTCTTCATCAACATTTTCGATTTTTGCAACCGCTTTCATCTGGTCTGTTATTATGCCATTCTTTGCATCATCCATCTGTGTCATAAAGATCACCATTTTTTTAGTTTTTGACTGACTTACAAGCTCTATGAATGTTATCTTGTAAACATTTTATCCTGTAAACATTGAATTTATTTAAAAACTTTTAAATACATTCTTAATCTGTCTTTTAAAGTTCAATATTTAATTCTATTTAATAAACATGGTTCAACGTAAAATAGCTTGTTTACATTAAACCAAACATAATATTCGCCGAGTAATATTAACATATTGGGTTTTAGATATCTAAAGTACTATTGATTACTATTGTTATGTTTTACTTGATTTTCTATTTAAAATTGATATTCTTTGCTGTTGTATTATTAGTTGGATGTTACTTGCCAAAGTTAAAACTTCACGATAAGTTAAAACTTCACAAAGTGATTTTATTTTGTGATCGATTGGTTTGTGATTAAACAAATGAAAGTTTCACGAGTTAGGAAACTACTTCCACATTTCATCCATCCTTTTTTTGGCCATTTCAAAGTTGGGAACGTTTGTCTGGCATCCCTCAGCTTCAACAATAAAGGATGCAACGGCTGATGCGAATTTTCCACAGGTTTCAAGGTCTTCACCCTGTAGGTAACCCTTTAAAAATCCTGCCCGGTAAGAATCTCCTGCACCTGTTGGGTCTGGTGAGTTCTGGATTATTGCGTCTATCTTTATCTCCTCATCTGCGCATATCTTACTTCCATTCCTTCCGTAGGTTGTAACCACAATGTCTGGCCCAAATTTTTGAAGCTCGTTGAAGTCCATGTTCAGGGTGCTGAGTATTTTTCTTACTTCATGATGGTTCCCGAAGAGGATGTCACATATTTTAAGAACTTCCCTGAGCTCTTCCTCAGAGTAGAGGTGGAGGTCCTGACCTGGATCGAAGGATATTAATTTACCCTCTTCATGGGCAGCCAGTCCAGATCTCCTGTTGAAACCTGGATCTCCGGTTGCAAGGTGAACCGCTTTAGCTTTTTTAATGGCTTTAATTGGTGGTTCTGATTTTTTAAATTGGGCTGCAGCTCCCCAGTAGAAATAGCTTATCTGATCGTTTGATGAGTTGGTGAGTACAAATGCTGTTGGGGTTTTCTCATCCTCAACCATGATCATGCTCTCAGTGTCTATACCAAGGCTTTCTAGTTTCCTGTCGTAGGCAGATCCAGTGAAATCATCCCCAACTGCAGACACCAAAGATGATTTAAGCCCCAGGTTTGATGCAACAACTGCCACGTTTGCTGCGGCACCTCCGAAGAAGGTTCTCATTCTTTTTATTGTTGCTGATGTGTTGGGCTGGGGAAATTCCCCCACCTGTATTATGTAGTCCAAGGCTGTGTGTCCAATTGCCAGTAAATTTGTTTTAGTAGTCAATCAATCACCCGTTATGTTTTTACTTGAAATCTATTTTCGAAACATTTAAAATTTCCTTAATTTTAATCAAAGGAAATATTTTAATATTGACGAAGTTTGGGGCTTGAAAAAGGATTCTAATGAAACTTTTAACCTAAAAATTACTGGACCTGAAAGCCTTAGATGATGTAACTTTAATTTAAAAACATTTATTTTAAGAATAAGTTTTTAACAATAAAATAGCAATTAAAAAAACTCATAGGGAATAATTAGAGATAGTATAAGCCTTTAAGGATAATATAAACGCCTTAAAAAATTGTAAGCACTTGAAGATGGTATAGTCACTACTTGAAGATACTGTAAACACTGAGATAAGTCTTGAAGCTATGATAATAAGCTGATTAAACTCTTTCAAATCCATAGTACTCAACTATTTTTTGGCCTTTACCCAGAATAAATCGTATAAAATCATTTAAAGCACTGTTCCTATTGTAGGGAACCAAGCTTATGATGTGCTTCGTGTCCTCCCTCATGATCTCAGAGCCATCTGTAAAACTTCTGTTTAGAAATGTGTAGAGATCTTCACCCTTTTGAACGGTTTTAAGTGCATTGTAAGGTGATTTAACGACCTTTGATATTTTGTAATCCACACCCACGTTGTCAAGGGTGTTCCAGGCCAGTCTCTGGGAAGAACCCTGAACCTCAATGAAATTGACACCTCTGAGATCGTCCAGATGGGCTGGTTGGGGGATATTGGGGCTTGAAACGAGAACCAGGTGGTCGTAGGCAATTGGGCTGAAATCCAGATCCCACATGAAGGCTCTTACAGGATCGTCAAGCGTTAAAATGTCCACCATATCCATTTCTGCAAGTTTCAGGGCACTTTCATCGTCAGTCTGGTGGATGGTGGCATCAAACCCGTATTCTGTTGATAAAACGTCCATCAAACCTGCTGAAATGTAGCCTCCACATATCAACGGTTTTTCACGTTCTTTAAGGCGATTTTTATAATTTTCATATTTTTCAAGGATTTTGAAGGCATACTCGGTCAATCCTGAACCCGCACCAGTTGTTTCAACCAGTTTAACGCCTAATTTGTCCTCAGATTCTTTTATTCTCCTGTTTAGGACTGCATGAGATATTCCAAGTTTTCTTGCAGCTTCCCTTTGTGACCAGGTTTTTGAAACGCATTTCAAGGCTTCAAAAACTTTGTAATTTAACTCCTTACCCTCTACAAAGAGGTTAAGCTTTGCATCGTATTTCATCTAACCATCCACCCAGCATTTCAACTCTATCTTCTTAATTATTATTTTTTTAATACATTTTGAATGGAATTCCCTTATTCACTGAACTATATATAAGTAACAACTACAGATATAATGGTAGAAGTATATTAATCTTAAACAGTCCTTATTCGGTGAACATATGATTTTAAATGATGCAATAGACGAAATAGTTGATAATATAAATGCTGTTTCAGCAAAACTTGACGAAAAGAATATCTTGGACCTTTTAGACATTTTAACATCATCAAAGAATGTTTTTCTTCTGGGACAGGGCAGGTCTGGTCTGGTTGCAAGGGCCTTTGCAATGAGGCTCATGCACCTTGGAATAGGTGTCTACGTTGTTGGAGAAACAATAACCCCCTCCATAAATGAAGACGACTGTCTCCTTGCAATTTCAGGGTCAGGAGAAACAAGCTACATCCTGAGCACAGCTAAAATTGCTAAAAAGAGGGGTGCAACCATAGTTGCAGTGACATCATATGAGGATTCTTCCCTTGGAAAAATGTCAGATCTTATAATACAAATTAAAGGCCGTACAAAAGTTGATTCAGAAAAAAATTATATAAAAAGGCAGATAAATGGAAGACATCAATCATTATCCCCGCTCGGGACCCTGTTTGAAGCCACAACCCTTATCTTCCTTGATGGAGTTATAGCACAGCTCATGGATAAGCTGGGAAAAACAGAGAACGATCTAAAGCAGAGACACACTGTACTGGAGTGAAATCGTATAAACAATGATTTTAAAGTTTTTCTTTACATGATCCTTCTTTATATAAAATGAAATCTTTATCTTCTTTTTAATTTATCTTTTTTTCTTAAACCCATATTCCTTTAAAACTTCTTTTCTAATTTAAATTTCACATTTTTAAGATTTGAAGATCCCTTAATTATTTGAAGATTTTTTGAAATTTAAAAATAGAAGAAATTTAAAAATAGAATTATTGTCTCGAATTTAACCTTAATGTTTAAATGAGCTTTTTTACAGTTTAATCAAGATTTTTAAATTAAAATTCTCTCGGGATAAGTGTAGATGTTGAACCTTCTGTCCCTGACAAATCCAAGCATGGTTACATGAGCTTCCTGGGCAACGGAAACTCCGGATGATGTTGGTGCAGCATTGGATGCTATTATAGGAATTCCAACCCTTGCAACCTTTATCATCATGTCTGCGGGCATCCTGCCGCTGTAAACAATGAAACTCCTGGAAAGATCACATCCTGCAAGTGCTCCGGCACCTATAATCTTATCAACTGCCACATGCCTGCTCACGTCTTCTATGGCTATGAATTTACCGCTGCTTACAAGGCCTGCTACATGTGTACCTCCTGTTTCCTGCCATACCTCTGCTTCTTTTTTTAACCTGTCAAAGGCTTTGAATATGTCCTTTTTGGATACTTTGAAGTTCGATTCAACTGTTCCCACAAATTCGATCTTGGTCCTCCATCCCCCGAAACAGTCAGAACCCACAACAAGCTCTTTTCTAATATCAAAATCAGCAAGATCGATTTTGGCTTTGATGGTTTTGCCCTCTATCTTAATGTCCGTTATATCCTCTAAAGATCCTGCTAAACCCTCACCAAGAAGATATCCAACAGCAAATTCCCTTAAAGAACAAGGACTTATGGAGAATTTCCTTGAAACACTGTCATTTATTGTAAGTTCTATTTCTTCATCATTCACTACTTTCTCTTCCATGCTGGAAGCTTTTTCTTCAACCCTCACAGCATCCACGCTTTCAAACATTTTAAACATGATGGGTCCCCTTGATAGTTAATTACTTAGGTAACACAGTTTCTGGTTTTTTTCTTTTAAAGTTACTGGAACCTCATTTATAATGGTTTTTCCAAGCTTTAGTTGGGTAATTATCGTATTATTTCCTTATTGAGCTCTTTTCCTTATTGAGCTCTTATTTTTGCATGGATCCTCTTTTGGTAAGGTTTATTTCCTCTGCTGGGTGATATCGTCGACCCAGGAGATGGCTGCAGCAACGTTGGGAAATCCTATCGTACTTGTAAGCAGTATTAAACAATGATAAATCTCATTTTCTGATGCTCCAGCCTCAATAGCTCTTTTAGCGTGGCTGTGAACAGCTCCTTCTGATCGGATGGCTGCCGATGCTGCAAGCTGCACCATCTGGGAGGTCTTCTCATCAAGGGGTCCGCTTTCCTTTGCTGCAATTCCAAGCTTGTTTAAAGCTTCACCATATTCTTTGAATCTTTCCTTCACACTCATGTAATGTTCTGGTAACTCTTCACTGGTTTTTTTCTTTAACATGATTATCCCCTTACTATAAATTTCATTTTGATGGAATATATTATTTAATACTGTAACGAAGCACATGATAAAAGTAGGATAAATAAGATACACTAAAAATTAAAACCACAAAAACTGGTTGAAGATGCTAAAATTCAAATTAATTATAAAATAAAGATTCTCAGGTCTTAAATTAAAATTTTAATTTATTAACAAACAATTTCTTTAAATTTATTTGTCGTGTTTACTCAGGTTCTATTCAGAGCCTTGTGCATCATCAAAATCTGTGTAAAAGGGTTCCCTATTATTAACTGCTTTTAAAAACACTTTTTTAAGCTCTTCATCGGAGTAACCCCTGCGCATAGGTTCTATGATGTCAACCAGATTGTCGTTTCTAAGCAGACACGGCTTTATTTTTCCATCAGGCGTTAATCTCAGTCTGGTGCAGTTTTTGCAGAACTGGGTGTTGTCCATGGGCCGCACAACCTCGATTTCCCCTCCCTCAATGAAGTACTTCTTCCTGTCCTGCATGAAGCGCCTTTTTTTCACCTTTGTTGAAAGTTCAGCAAGCTCATCTTCAAGCTTCCTCACATCGTAATGGTACTTCTTCAAAGATTCTGATTCTTCACAGTTTTCAGTCTTTAAAAGTTCTATAAGCTGCAAAATAACCCCGTTTTCCCTGCAGAACTGGAACATGTCCCATATTTCATGGTCGTTTATTCCCTTCATAACAACCATGTTCACCTTAACTGGGTTGAGACCAACCTTAACTGCTTTCTTTATGCCGTCCCTTGCAAGTTCCATGTAATCCCTTCGGGTTATGAACCTGTAGGTTTCAGGGTTCAGGGTGTCGAAACTGATGTTAATACGGTTTAAACCGGCTTTGAAAAGTTTTTCCGCGTACCTACCCAGAAGAACTCCGTTGGTTGTGATTGAAATGTCCCGAAATCCAACAGAAGCTATCCTGCGCACTATTTCAACGATATCATCCCTTACAAGGGGCTCTCCACCTGAAAGCCTGATCTTCTCTATTCCAAGGGATTTGGCAACCCTGCATATCCTTTCCATTTCCTCTGCAGTCATCTCATAGTTTCTGGGCACTATGCCGTCGTGGTGGCAGTAGAAACAGTTCACATTGCAGCGGTTGGTCACGGAAATCCTGAAGGAAATAAGGGGCCTTTCGAACCTGTCCTTCACCTTCTCATCCACTGTGGCCGCAGTTTTAATGGATTCCTCATCTGGAGTTACTCTGCCTGTCAAGGTTATCTTCCTACCGGTTATTTTCATTACTTGAGGTTATTTTCATTCTAATTATTTTCTTATTAAAAGTTCAATTTTATTGAAGTCTTCCACTCCAAATTCACTGGTTTTCAGGGATTTGATCATCCCCTCAACAGTTTCACGGATAAAATCCCTTACAAATGGATTTAGGGGTATTGCTTCATTGTTCACCCTGAGGAGAACCTCATCAGAATCTGTTTTGCATTCAACGTTTGTTGCATCACCATTTACCTTTGCATGGACAAACTCGCTGCAGTTGTTGAACCCACATTTTTTGCAGTTGAAATTCTGCACCAAACCGAAGCTCCTTTCCTCCACAAGATCAACCAGGGATTCAACCTCCTCATCATTCAACTTCTTGGCGTCAACGGTTTGGATGGTGAATTCATCCTCAAGGTCTGGTGATGTTGATATTTTGGCGTATGGATAATTTTTGAATCCTTCCAAAACCACAAAATCCACTTTTTCAAGGGATTTCATCATGTTAAGAACCTTCTCAATTTCCATTGGCCCGGTTGTGAAGAAGGTTTCAAAACCCACGCCTGCAACGAGTTCAGCACCGGCTTGTTTATGCTTACCTGTGTCGCTGTCTGCCCTGTCAAAGCTGTGGTGGGCATGCTTCAACGTGCCGACCTTAAATCCTCTTTTAACAAGTTCTTTGATGATTCTGGTAACTAGAGTTGTTTTTCCCGTGTTTTTGGTCCCGGCAACCGCTATGATCTTCATTTCTGCACCTTTTAAGTAATTTTGTGATCGTCACTACATGAATTTATGATTCGTATCCTGAATTATTATTTATCTACTTGCACTTAACTTATTAAAATCATTGATCAAGTATGTGTAATAAATCAGCGTATAACTTAGGAAAAAGTAACCTATCTCAACTTTTTCATTCTTTAAAAATCCATTCTAAATTTTTTTATTTTAATCTTTTTAATCTTACTTTAGATATCCCTTTAAAACATGAACTTTTCATAGATTTTTTCATAAATATTTCAAAATAATTGAATAAATTTAAAAATTTCAATAGAAATAGAAATAGAAATAGAAATAGAAATAGAAATAGAAATAGAAATAGAAATAGAA
>ENA-UOOE01000160-UOOE01000160.1-fermentation-metagenome-genome-assembly--contig:-NODE-160-length-70385-cov-29.502716_pt1 | contig 70385 bp, 64 predicted proteins | sample MGYA00245776_ERZ724021 | MGnify/ENA primary metagenome ERZ724021 (study PRJEB28704, sample SAMN03018321) | fermentation metagenome | biome: anthropogenic terrestrial biome; feature: soil; material... | reverse complement strand
GATGACATTCGCAAAGTTACTGCTTAATCATAGGAAAAAGTTAATTATGCAAAATTGTCAATTTAATGGTGTGTATGTCAAAGTAGTAAAAAAAATTTTTCCTTTTGAAAGCTGAATATCAAAAAAGTTATAATTAATAGTAGAAGTATAGGTATACTTCTATATGCCGAATTTCACCTTGGGGGTGAAAACGGGGGACCCATTACTTGGGGTGAATCCAGTAGCACTGGTAGGGTTGCCCTTAGCCCGAACCCGTCAGCTAACCTCGCAGGCATGAAAGGGAGGGTAACTCAAAAACTGTAAAATTTACCCTCTTCTGCATTTTGTTTCATATGTTAAAAACAAGGAGGGTTTTTTATGCTAGAGTCTATCGATTTGATGTCCAAGCAAGAAATATCAAGGCTCCGGGCTAAGAGATTGCGCGGTGAAATTGAGGATTACCTGCGAGTCGAACCGGGGTTGGAAACCGGCATGCGAACGGTTATTAGAGCGCAAGAGAATAAACGTAAAATACGGGACTATTTTAATGCCTCTGAAGAAGATTGGGATAGCTGGATTTGGCAGCTAAAACATCGTATCAAAGATCCTGATGTCCTTTCTCATTTTATACCTCTGAATAAAGTCGCCCTGCAGGCATTGTACAAACTTTCAGAACAAGTAAGATGGGCCGTCTCCCCGTATTATCTCAGTTTGATTGACTTTGAAAATTACCATAAATCACCCATTTACAAACAGGCTATTCCCAGTATCATGGAGCTGGATGATACAATCGGCTCAGACGATCCTATGGGGGAAGAGCTGACTAATCCGGCACCCAGGATTACCAGACGCTATCCTGACCGCCTGATTATAAACGTGACTAATCAGTGTGGCATGTACTGCCGGCATTGCCAGCGCAGACGCAATTTTGGTGAAAAGGATCTTCATGCCCGCCGGGAGGATGTCAGGGCTGCTTTGCAGTATATCCGTGATAATTCTGAAATCCGTGATGTCCTCATTACCGGCGGAGATGCATTGATGCTAAGTGACCACGGTCTGAATTGGCTGCTCGGCGAACTCGATGCCATAGAACATGTTGAAATTAAAAGAATAGGCACCCGTGCTCCGGTTACACTGCCCCAGCGCATCACTCCCGAATTATGCGCGGTATTGAAAAAACATCCGCCTCTGTATATAAATACCCAGTTCAATTCGGCGGCTGAGGTTACTCCGGAAGCAAAAGCAGCATGTGACAGGTTGATTGAAGCCGGTGCGGTCCTGGGAAATCAGGCAGTCCTTTTAAAAGATATTAACGATAACCTGCATGATATGAAAAAATTGAATCAGGAACTGCTGAAAATCAGGGTCAGACCTTACTACATTTTTCATGCCAAACAGGTCAAGGGCACCTCGCATTTTATCCCATCCGTCAAAACCGGAATCGGGATAATGGCAGGTCTGCGAGGTCAGACCTCAGGTCTGGCGGTTCCCACCTACATTATCAATGCACCCGACGGATATGGCAAGACACCTATTAATCCGGAATATATTATAGACATCAATGATTATGAGATAGTATTTCGTACCTGGCAGGGAGAAATATTTCACTATCCTATCCAGTAAAGTTTTTGTAAAAAGGCAGGGGGATTCCGGGCACGCCTGGAATCCCTTTTTTTCTGAATTATGAAAACAAAGAGTTTTATTTTTGAGACATTCGGCCCAGTAGTTTTTTTATTTTATCCCACTGCCGACGGGTCATATGGTTTGCGTCAGGATTATACTGATCATTTTCAAAAAATGGTTTGACCGGGGCGGGAATTCTTCGAAAAGCTTCCGTACGGAAAATAAGAAATGCTGCGGAGTAAAATACCAGCAGAAACAGTCCGGCCATGAGACCTGCCCCCTGACCGGGAATGAGCGGCATGGTTGCGATAACCAAAATCAAACTTATTATGGTTGTCCAGGTGGTCCAGGGGAAGCCTTTCATTTGACAATGCCCGGAAGGGGGACAACCATAACGGTCCCGAAAACGCAGGTGGGTAAGCATAATGACCAAATAAGCCAGCAATAAAGAAAAACCTCCCGAGCTTACGAGAAACAGATAAACTTGCCGGGGCAGCAGATAAGACAGGCTTATAGCGGCCAGCATGGCAAGTCCTGAAAATAATATACCTCTTAATGGCACATCCTGACGGTCAATCAGAAAAGAGGGTGCATGCCCGGTGTCGGCCAGGGAACGCAGCATCCGTCCCAGTCCAAAGGTAGATGCCAGCATGGTGGAGATAATAGCAGTAACCAGAACCACATTCATGATACCAGCCGCAAATCCAAGCCCGCGCGCGGTAAGGGCTGCCACCATGGGGCTGGTATTGGCCGGCAGTTGGTTGGTTGCGATAAGCGGAAGCAATAGAACGATAACGCCCAGATACAGAATGACCAGACTTATTACCGTAAGTCTGATAGCACGGGGAACGGTTTTATGCGGCTCCCGGGCTTCCGAAGAGGCCAGACCGATAATCTCAAAGCCGGCGTAACAGAAAAGTACTATCAGCATGCTGCCGGCCAGCCCTCCTAATCCATTGGGAAACCATGCTACCGAAGTTAAAGCTCCTGTGCCCACCGGTGCTTTGCCCGGAAGAAGCCCCAGAACCAGGACCAGAGCAATAATAATAAAGCCAATAATGGCCAAAAGCTTGATAGCGGCCAATCCGCTTTCCAGGTGGCTCAACATGCGAGCTCCCAGCAGATTCACCAGGGTTACTAGCACTACTATGGAAATAGACAACAGCGGGAGAGATAAAAAGGGAAACCATCCTTTAATAAACAAGGACGCTGCCGTAGCTTCACTGGACATGGCCAGAATCAGGCCGGTCCAGTAAACCCAGCCTACGATAAACCCCATATAAGGTCCATACATCTGTTCGGCGTGAGTGCGAAAAGAGCCTGGTTGAGGATTCGCTACCGTCATTTCCGAAAGAGCGGACAATATCCAGTAGACCATTATGCCTCCGATGATAAAACCAATAAAGATAGAAGGTCCGGCGGTTCGGATGGCGATAGATGAGCCCAGAAAAAAAGAACCTCCTACCACTGTGCCCAGTGCCAGCATGGTTAGCTGCCAGGCCGATAACCCTGCCTTTTCGTTCATAAATACCTCCTGCATAAACCAATATTTCTGTTAGTATGTGCAGAAGGTGTGTGATTATATCACGCAGACGGAAGAACCGCCTCCATACCTAGTTGGTATGATAGAAGGAAGTTAAAACTTTTAGTCCTTTTTAAAATAAAAATTGTTACCATGTAATAAAACCATCTCTTAAAGTGTCATATATAAATGTACATTTGTACATTGTGATTAGTCTGGATCTGCCTGAATTTTTTACATAGTACCGAATGCGGTGCTATGAAAGAAAGCTATATGGTATGCGTATATATAATGGCAGCTTTGTAATAAGGAGGAAGAATTATGGAAAATTCTGCGGCTAGACCGGCATCGGTCTGGCAACGTTTCTGTGGTGTCCTTTGGAATCCCCGTCAGACCCTGGAAGAGATTATCTCACGTCCCAATTGGGGATGGGCCTTGTTGATTATTACCATAATCAATATTGGTTTAACTTTGCCGACTCTACCAAAATTAAAAGTATTTATGCTGGAGACCATACAGCGACAGGCTCAGCAAAACCCGGCTCTCAGTTCAGCCCAGATGTCTGATATGGCTGCTGTCAGCGGGCTGGTAGGCGCTGTGATGGGGGCAGCTTTGGTACCCGCCTTAACCTGTCTGCTATTTGCTCTCTTGCTTAAGCTTTTTAACCTGTTTACCGCGGAAAAGATTCCCTTGCGGCGTTTTTTTGCCGTCGGCGTTTATTCATATACTCCGCTGCTATTGGCCTTAATGATACATACACTCGTAGTATTATTAAGTGCTCATCCTGATTTCACCGCATCCCCCAGCAGCTTGTATGCATTTTTCCCGGCTGGAGCCGGAGGATTTGCAGCTAATCTGGCCAAACAGGTCGATCCCTTTTTACTCTGGAGTATATTCCTGAATGCGCTGGGGGGAAGCCTACTTATGCGTAAGCCGGTGCGTTCCACCGCTTGTTATCTTTTTATCCTTTGGGCGGTCTATGCTGTCATTATAGCCAGCCGTATGCCCGCTTTATCATAAAAATATCTAAAAATTATGCAGGGTTTGAGCAATTCCGCACGTTATATTACATGGAGGCTCTTAAAGTTTCAATGAAGACAAAGCAGGAGGTTTATAATGCAGAAATTGATCACAAAACTCCCCGGTGGTAAAAAAACTCTGATTGCGGCGGGAATAATCATAATAATATTAGGCTTAATAGTTTTCAATATACTTAAAAACCGCAATGAAACCGGGACTCCGGTTCAGGTGACCCATGCCCGGCAGCAAAAGATGGGTGAAACTGTCCTGGCCAGCGGTAAAGTACAGCTGATGGAAAAGCAGGAAATCTACGCATCCAGCCCGCGTATGGTCAAAAATGTCCCGGTTAAGGTAGGCGACAAGGTTAAAAAGGGACAAATCGTTCTGGAAATGGAATGTGACAATGAAATTCTGGCAGTGGACCAAGCCCTGGCCACCCAGGCGGAACAACAGGCAGCCTATGATAAAGCTCTGGCTCCTTCGAAACAGGATGTGGCTGTCGCCCGTTCTGAATATCAAAGTGCCGAGTTAACTTATCTTGATAGCAAGAAAAACCTTGAACGTACCGAGCAATTGTATAATGCCGGTGCAGTCTCACTGCAGGAACTGGAAAAGTCCCGTAAACAACTGGCCGGTGATGAAGCTCTTTATCTAAAAGCCCAGCGTGATTATGAATTGCTTAAGAACGGGCCGCAGTCATCAGAACGCCATTCTCTGGAGGCCAAATCGCATAGTGCCGGGACTGCAGTCAGCATAGCCCAGGAGAATCTGAAACATTATGTAGTGCCGGCTCAGTTCGATGGAGTGGTAATGTCGATAGATTGCAGCGCGGGAGAGCTGGCCGGTTCAGATAAATGCTTAATGGTTATCGGCAATCCGGATAATCTGGAGGTTGAGGTCGGTATCAGCGAAGCTGATGCTACTCGCATCCAGGCCGGACAAAAGGTGGAAATCGAATCCACTGCCTTGCCGGATAAGAAATTCCAGGGTACGGTTGAACAAGTGGCGATGGCTGCGGTAATAACCAAGAAAGGCGATTCTCAACAGATTGAAGTACCGGTCAAAATAGGAATCGATTCCAAAGATACCGGATTGTTGCCCGGATTTACGGTAGATATGAAGATTACTACCGTAAAAGCCCAAAAACGTCTTACCCTGGCCTATGAGGCTATTGTGGAACAGGATAACGGCAATCTGGTCTGGAAAATTGAAAATGGCAAAGCGAAACAGGTTAAGATAAAAACCGGGATAATGGGGGACCTTTATGCCGAAGTAATACAGGGTATCAAGGCCGGGGACGATATCATCCTGAATCCACCCGGCAGTTTAAAAGAGGGACAGGCAGTAAGCCCTGCCCAAGGGCTACCCCAGGCAACGAAGGGTGGTACACTATGATTCGGGTTTCAGATTTAAGCAAAACTTACCGCCCGGATAAAAACCCGGTTTATGCTCTGCAGGAAATCAATATCCATGTTTTACCCGGCGAATATGTCGCGGTTATGGGGCCTTCCGGCTCAGGTAAATCAACCTTCATGAACCTGTTGGGCTGTCTGGATACACCTACCGCTGGTTCTTATTGGCTGGACGGAGAGGAAGTCAGCACCCTTAATAAGGATGAACTGGCCTTAATTCGCAATCAAAAAATAGGCTTTGTATTTCAGAACTTTAATCTGCTGCCGCGCATGACAGCCCTGCGCAATGTAGAAATACCCATGCTGTATGCGGGTGTACCGGCGCAGGAAAGGCAGGAACGCGCCCGGGAAGCGCTGGGAAAAGTAGGGATGAGCCAACGCGCCGACCACCGGCCCAATGAAATGTCGGGCGGGCAGAACCAGCGCGTTGCCATTGCCCGGGCTTTAGTCAACCGGCCCCCGGTTTTACTGGCCGATGAACCGACCGGAAATCTGGACAGTAAAACCAGTGAAGAAATCATGGCTATATTTGACCAGCTGCATCAGGATGGTGCTACTATAGTGGTGGTAACCCATGAACGTGATATCGCTTTGCATAGCCAGCGCATCCTTCATTTCCGGGACGGGCATCTGGAAAAAGAAGAAATTCTCGCCTCCGCCCGCCTGGCAACGGAAAGGGAGGGATAGTATGAATTTTTTAGAAAGTATCCGGGTAGCGCTGGAATCGATCCGCTCCAATATGATGCGCTCCATCCTGACCACGGTCGGTATCGTTATCGGTATTGCCGCAGTCATAGCTATCGTTGCTATCGGTCAGGGGGGAAAGGCCACCCTGATGCAGGAGATGGAGAAGATCGGAAGCAATCTTTTTGCGGTCTATCCTGATTGGAGAAAGGACGAACCTACTACCGGCAAGGAATTTGCGCTGGAGGATGTCCGGAAAATCAAGGAACAGGTGCCGCAGATAAAATATATGGCCGCATATGCCGGCAGTTATGAAAGCATTCGCGGAGGTAAAAAGACCAAATCAGCCCGGATAACAGGGACCGAAGGCGATCATGCTTTCCTGCAAAGCCTGGAAATGCTGGAAGGCCGTTTTTTTTCCAAATCCGATGAAAGCCGCCGGGTGGCGGCCATAGATGAAGCCCTGGCTGAAGAACTGTTTGGACGTAAAGATGTATTGGGTGAGCGGGTGGTGGTAAATGGCAATTCATTCGCCATCTGCGGAGTAATCAAAGACAAAGGTTCCTTCTTAATGGGGGAATCGAAATATCTCTATATTCCTATAAGAGCATGGCTGGATATGTATCCGGACGGAGTTATAGACTCTCTGCAAGGCAGTACCTATAATGGGGCTGAAGTGGAAACCGCCATGGACCAGACCATAAAGATATTGGAAAGGCGCCATCGGGCCAAAGATTTGTACGCCGGGGAAACTCTGGCCCAGCAGATGGAGATGGCCTCCAAAGTCACCTCGGTCTTAACTTTAATCATAGGTGCCATTGCCGGAATATCACTGCTGGTGGGCGGCATCGGAGTTATGAATATAATGCTGGTCTCCGTTACCGAACGTACCCGTGAAATAGGTTTGCGGATGGCGCTTGGGGCCAGAAGACGTGATATTATGACCCAGTTTTTGATAGAAGCCGTCATGTTATGTGTCATCGGCGGAGTTATCGGAATGATTCTGGGAGTAGGAGGAGCTTATCTCATTGCCAAACTGGCCAAATGGCCCCCGCTTGTATCCTGGGCCACTATTTTACTGGCTTTTGCCTTTTCGGCCGGTATCGGGATTGTTTTCGGCCTGCTGCCGGCCAGTAAAGCCTCCAACCTTGATCCCATCGAAGCCCTGCGCCACGATTAAAAACAAGAATGAGCCAGGGGTGTCAAAAGAACCGTTTTTCTGACAACCCTGGTTCATTATAGGCTGTTCACCCGATCAAATTATTCCAAACGGCCGAACCGGCCAGATATAATGATAAAATTAAAAAAGAAAATCAAATTGGAGGGTTAATCCTGATTGGCGCGGAAAATCTGATCGAATTGCGGAGCAAGCTTGACGAAGGCATTCAATACCCGGGGATCAAAGAATTCCGGACGGGTTCTTCCATCACCGCAGGTTATTATTTCCATAGTGCGATAATGGGTAAAACCAGGCTTATAAGGCCTTTTGCTTCTTAGGGCATCATACTGGTCGCAAATGGCTACTATTCTACCTTCCATTGGTATCTGTTCACCGATCAATCCCCGGGGATAGCCGGAACCATCCCAACGTTCATGATGGGTTAAGGCAATAGATTCGACCATTTGGATTTTTTGCTGTTTGGATTGGGCAACTATGCTGGCACCGGTCAAGGTATGGTTTTTCATGATTTCAAATTCTGCTTTGGTCAACGGTCCCGCTTTGAGCAATATGTTGTCATATATGCCTATTTTGCCAATATCGTGCAGTGGTGCGGCAAAGGCGATAGATTCGACAAAATCAGCCGGCATATTTAATTCCTGGGACAGAAGGGGAGAGTATATGCCCAGACGCCTATTATGCAATCCGGAATCACCGTCTCTTAATTCCGCCGCCGCGGTCAGCCTTTGCACCACTTCGCTGCTTACTTCCTGGACCATATTAAGGGCCTCGGTTAACTCGCGGGTTCTCTTTTCCACCGTTTCTTCCAGGTCTTTTTGATAATTTTTTTGCATAAGGGTGTACCTGGTCAAGCGGATGGCTTTGTCCAGTACGGTCAAAAACTGATTCAGATCAAGTGGTTTCAAGATAAAATAATCCACCCCTAGATTGATAAGATCCAGCAAATAGCCGGCTTCATCATGGGCGGATATCACAACTATTACCTGCCCGGGGTTTAAAAACTTGATTTGCTCTGCCATTTTGACCCCATTCATACCAGGCATGTTAATATCGGTCAGGACCAGGTCGTAAGTGGTCTGTTGGTATTTTGCCAGACCGTCTTGTCCGTCTTCAGCGGTGGTGACACTGCTGAAAAGGGTAGAAAGCAGCCGGGCGGTATTCTGCCTTAAATCATTATCATCCTCAACGTATAAGACACTTATTCCCTGTGCCGCTTTTTTAATTTCCCGGGCGTTGATCACTCAAGTGCCCCTTTGCCTTAAAACGGTAGTTCAATAGTAAAACATGCACCATTATCCAGGTTTCTGGCAGTGAGTTTACCGTGACAATGTTCTTCAACTATTATTTTAGACATGTACAGCCCCAGACCGGTACCTACACTTGCACCTTTGGTGGAAAAATACGGCTCAAAAATTTTATCTATTATATCATGGGGGATTCCGCCGGCATTATCAATTATATCCACCACCTGATAATTATTTTTTTCATAGCCATGGATAATTATCTGGGGCTGACTAGTCTCGTTTTCAACAAAGGCATCGGAGGCATTTTTTAAAATATTCATATATACCTGCATCAATTCATTGGGGTAGGTCAAAATTGGATTGGTAAAGGCATAGTCCTTGATAAGTTTGACATGCTTATATTCCAAAGATTTACCGATGATTCCCAAGGTACTGTTGATCACATCATTCATAATAACAGTATCCTGGGCGTTATCAGGTTTAAAGAAATGTCTGAAATCATTGATAGTATGTGACAGGTATTGCGCATGCTGGTTGATTTCGGCCAATAAAGCTATAAATTGTTCCTGATCAAACATGTCCAAATCGACCAAAACTTTCAGGTTGCCGGCCAGGGTACTGATGGATGACAACGGCTGGCGCCACTGATGGGCTATCATACCAATCATTTCTCCCATTGCTGCCAGCTTGGAATTCTGCACTAACAATTGTTCCTGCTGTTTACGTTCCATGAATTCTTCCTGCAATTGAGTATTCAGGGCTTCCAGTTCATCAACCATATTATTTAAGACATCTTGTTCCTGACGCAACTCTTTTTCCTGGTATAAGTGGCAATTTTCCACTTTGTTTAAACCGTTGAAAATGGCAATAGCCATCATCTGACACGAATTATAGCCACAAGCGGCACAGTTGCGGAAATCTCTTTCCTCCGCTTTGTGCATCTGAGTATAGATTTGTTTAAACTCAGCTGTGCTGGGGATCTTAATTTGATTGCGATAGGATAAATCCCGGTAATAATAGTCGAAATTATATTCAGCCAGTGCATCTTGTATAAATAAGGCTATTTGTTCTTCCTGCACCGCATCTCGGCTGGCTCTTTCAGCGCGGATAGTCATGGTGGTTTCGATGTTATTGATGCTTTTGGCCCGGTTAATACAGCCGGCTCCCATATTGCAGCCTTTTTCGCAACTTAAAATATCAACCAGAAGAGGCAAGCCGGGCTGCCCTGTTTTAATATCGTTTTCAAGGTCGGAAAGATATTTTTCATATACCAGAGGACCTTCAATTTTACTGATAGCACTGCCCGGGGTGGTCTGGTAATGGTGTAAATAACATTCCTTTAAGCCGCCGGGAGTGGAAAAATTAGCGGCCATTCCGGCTGCAACGGTATTATCAAAATGACCGTCGTCCAGCAGGGACAAATTTATGTTACGGTCATTGAAAATTCTATCCAGGGATTGGTAGATGACATTATACTGTACCACTTTACTATCATGAAATTCACGCCGCTTGGCCAGGCAGGGAGAAATAAAGGCCAGACGGGCATCAGGATGCAAGGATTGCACATAAATGGCCATATCGTATACCGGACTGCCGGTAGGAGCCAGATGTCCGATCAGGGCCGGGTGGTGTAATTCTATATAGCGGACAATAGCAGGGCAGCTGGAACCGATCAGAGGCAGCCTGGCCCGGCCTGAAGTCATTGCTGCATGATAACAGGCCACGGTTATTTCCGCTCCCAGTGCGACATCATACACCGCCTTAATTCCCAGAAGTTTTAAGCCGGTTATCAATTGAGGAAGATTATAATTGCATTGGGCTGAAGGGGCTACCAGAGCTACGATTTCCTGATGGTCAAGATCCTCCACAAACTGAGCGGCATCATCAATGGGAAAACGGGCGCTTTTTTCCATATCTCCGCCATGGCTCTTGATGCAGGCATCTATACAGCGCCCGCAGCCTATACACAGAGCTGTATCGAATTTCACCACCTCACCGCTGCCATTGCTGCATACCTTAACCGGGCAAACAGCTATGCACTGGTGACAATTTATGCAATTTTCCGACTTAATTCCTATTACTTCAATTAGGTCATTCATCATTATCTTTCCTAATAGTATTTTATACAGTATAACTTCCACAAATCTTCCAGATTACCTTCTTTAATACAATAAAAAACAGAAAATGGTTTATGCAGAAAAGCTGAAAAAATGTGACCGACCCGCTTATAGTTCTTCGATGATAGTTATTTTTCTTGCTTTTATTTGCTGGTTTCTAAATTCATCTTCCCATCTTTATTCTGAGGGTGATATTTTCGCTGAAGAATTATACTGTGACGTTATCACTGATCAACAATATTATTGTCGAATACTAGCTTGTAGTGTACGTTCCAGAGCTGTATAATATTGCCATACTGATCTATAGAGGCGAAACCATGTAATAATATATCAGCGTAAAGGAAGCCCCGTTGAAATGGGGTATTTCTGTAAGGCGGGTACAGTTGCTGTGCAAGCACGAGCGAATTGAGGCTTATTCCGCCCTTGGCGATGTATAGGCTATATCCCCAAAATGCGCAGAAGCCTATAGATGGCTACAAGGCAGTAAAAAAGCACATTAAAAATATCAGGATGCTATGAGCTTGTGCTCATTGTATAAAACGAGATGGAAAGACAGGAAAGCGATCTCGTCGTCTTCCAAAAAAGAGGTGCTTACATGGAATCCAAAGAGAAAGTAATTGCTTTATACAAATATATAAAAGAGCTTTGCGCGCTGAAATATCGAGTTGTTACCGATGTCAATGAACAAATTTGGACGCGCTATTTGAAAGATATTCCTGATGACCCCGAAAATATTGCAATTTTTTATCGGGACAGAGTGGAAGAAGAAGCGGATGACAACACTGTTTTGCTTACAGTGAAAAAACCGAATTTCCAGCGCTGTCAGGAGCCGCCTGATATTTTGAAAGCATGGTTGAAGCCGGGCTGGGATCGCTATGCAAATGAAGTAAAAGTAAAAAAGACTTCATCTGATAATGTTTCCCCAAATCCCGATGAAGAGCCGCCCGAGCAATTCAGCGACTCAGTGCAACGGATACAAGCCTTTAAAAAATGGACTGCTCAAAGAACCGTTTGGGCCGAAAAGCAGCGTGCTATTAACAGGATACGGCGTTTCTTTGCCCAGTTGTTTGAACTATATACCGATTTGGAACGTGATTCGGAAACGCTAGAATTGATGGCAGGCAACGGAATCGTAAAGGAAACAGGCAACGATACCATTAACCACCCGATATTGCTTAAACGTGTAAAGCTGCAATTTGACGCCAAAACAAATGTGATCAGCATTCACGATACGGATAGCGAGCCTGAGCTTTATGCATTACTTCTACAAGAGATGAGCGAAATCGATCACGGTGCGGTAAAGCAGCTCAGCGAAGATTTGCATGAAAATTTTTATCATCCGTTGGATCGTAATGATTCTCCGGATTTTTTGAAAATTCTAACGCATCGGCTCTGCTCCGACAGCCGATTCATTGCAAATGAAAGGGATAAAATCAGCAGCGGAGATAGACTTATTACTACATTAGATCCTGTGTTTTTTATCCGTAAGCGCATTGATGGTACATTGAAAGCAATTGAGGATATCATTAAAAATATTGAGAACACTGGCTATGTCCCCGGACATCTCACGGATTTAGTGGCCGGAGGCATGGTTGAGATTCCTGAGAACAACCACGAACCAACAATAGAAGAACAGCTTGCTGCTTTAAACGGCGAAAGCCTACCGATTCTGCTCTCGAAAGAAGCGAACCGAGAGCAGCTTGAAATCGCCGAACGTATAGAACATTATAATGCTGTTTTGGTACAGGGACCTCCCGGAACTGGGAAAACCCATACCATTGCAAATCTACTCGGGCATTTTCTGGCGCAGGGAAAAAATGTTCTAGTTACCAGCCATACTAAAAAGGCACTTTCCGTGCTTAAAGAAAAGGTGCCGGACGAAATTAAAGATCTATGTGTTTCGGTTCTGGATGATACCAATCAGGATATGGTCCGCTCTGTTGACGGCATTTCGGAATATATGTCGAGGCATACGGCAAACGAGCTAAAAAAACGGGTTGATTCGGGAACACGTCAGCGTGTAGCGATCATCAATCAACTTGCTGAGGTTCGAAAAAGAATTTATACCATTAAATATAGAGAATTTAAACCTATTGTGTTTAATGGAAACAGCTATTCCCCCGCAGAAGCTGCCGAATTTGTAAACGCCAACGCAGGAAAAATGTCATACATACCTGGAAAAGTTAAACTCTACCACCCATTGCCCGCTACTGTTGAGCAGCTTATTCAGCTTTATCGAAGCAACGCCGGATTGACGGAAGCGGAGGAGCAGGAGTTGGCCTGTGGTATCCCGTCTCCTGACAGCCTTTTTCTACCATCAGTATTTGAAAAGGAGCTGCACCAGGCCGCCGAATCCAGATCCATCATTACGCAAATCGCGTCTGTACTAAACCTTAAAATAGATATCCAACCGGACAAAAAAGCTGTATTTGTAAACAGCGGCTCAGGTGTTATTACGATGATCCAAAATCCGACCGTGGAAACACTGGGACAACTCGTACAATATGCAAACACTTTCAAAAGCATTGACGGTTGGATGATTTATGCCGCTGTGGACGGCCGCAAGGGGGGCGGATACCGCCAAAGATGGGAGATGCTGGTCAGCGCTATTGAGGATGCAGCGGCTTATGCTGATTCTATTGTCACTCAAATGACCGGAAAAAACATTGAAATTGCCCCTGAAGCTGCAGCGATACACTTGCAGTCGCATCTGCAACGGCTGATAGAAGTTTTTCGCAAGAAAGGAAAAATTTCAAAGATTGATTTATTGTTTAATAAGCCTTTGAAAACTTTGTTTTTAGGCGTCAGCATTAATGGGGCACTAATTATGTCGGAAAATGATTGCATGTTGGTGAAATATCGATTAACGCTTGAGGAAAAAAGAAGTCAGGTGGCTTTGTTATGGGATGAGCTGATGTCTACGCATGGCGCGCCAGAATTTTTCTCACTAGACAACGAGCCTGAGCGAATCGGGCTGCAGACCATTCCTAATATTGAACGTTATCTGAACTGGTATCAAAATGAATACGCAAAACTGCTGCGGCTTGTCAGGCAGGCCGGGCTGAATTCCGAAGCGATTTTTTGCGAATCGGAGATGGAGTCCGAGTTAACCCATACCGAAAAAATGCTCTGCACAGCTCACAAGATACTGCCACATTACATTGAACTGGCCAATCAGCTGATGATTTTATGCGGTATTGAGGAGCGCAAAAATCAGACGATCCGGACTCTGAACGAAGGAGAGCGCAGGCGTTCTTCTATCTGTAATTCGCTGTGCAGTGCAGTTGAGCATGGAGAGGCTGAAGTATATGGGTGTTGTTACCGACAGTTGTCCGAGCTGTACGCCAAAAGTTCGCTCAAAGCATCCCGTGAAGAAGTATTGGCTATCATAGCACCTATTGCCCCAGAATGGGCGAACGCGATCCGAAATCGCGCGGGCATTCACGGGAATATAGATTGTCCCAAGACTATCGAGGACGCCTGGAAATGGAAACAGTTTGCGGGAATTATCGACTCTATAATCTCAGAACCCTTTGAAGAATTACAGCATAAAGCGGTTATGCTGGACAAAGAGCTGCGCAAGGCCACCGTGAGAGTTGCATCCGACAGGGCGTGGCATCATCTGATGCTCCGAACAGAGCGCAACTTGAGTATGCGGCAGGCGCTGATGGGATGGAAACTTACGGTCAGAAAAATTGGAAAAGGAACCGGAAAAAACGCCCCGGCGCTAAAAAAACAGGCGCGGGAATTGATGGCGGTATGCCAGAGGGCTGTTCCTGCCTGGATTATGACGGTTAACAAGGCTATGGAAAGCCTTGACCCTGCCCGCAACTCCTTCGATGTTATTATTATTGACGAGGCTAGCCAATCCGATATTTCGGCGCTTGGCATTGTGTATATGGCAAAAAAGATAATTATTGTGGGGGACGATAAGCAGGTCAGCCCAATGGCTGTAGGCGTGGATATCGACAAGATGAATGCATTGCGTGATATGTACATCAAAGGCATTATTCCCGCTTGGCATCTGTACGACGCAAAGACATCTCTCTATGACATTGCTGGAACCACGTTCCAGCCATTAATGTTGCGTGAGCATTTCAGATGCCTTCCGGATATTATCGGTTACAGCAACAAGTTGTCCTATGAATATAAAATCAAACCGCTGCGGGATGCTGGGAGCAGTGTACTGTCTCCTCCGGTTGTAACATTTAGAGTAGATAACGGAATTCGAGAGGGTAGGCAGAAAATTAATACAAAAGAAGCAGAGACAATCGTGGCTCTGATGATGGCCTGCATGGAGCAAAAGGAATACAACGACATGAGCTTTGGTGTGATTTCACTCCTGGGGGATGAGCAAGCAAAAAAGATACAGCAAATTATTTTGCGGAAAATCGACCTTGCTGTTATTGAACAGCGACAGATCCTGTGCGGTAATGCCTCACACTTTCAAGGTGATGAGCGCGATGTGATATTTCTTTCTTTGGTCGACAGTAATGAGGGCGATGGTCCTCTTAACATGGCCGGTGAAGGTGCTGATCAATCAAGAAAACAAAGATACAATGTCGCTGCCAGCCGAGCCAGGGATCAGTTATGGATAGTGCATTCCCTCGATTATACGAGAGATTTAAAAAACGGCGACCTGCGCCGTGATTTGTTGGAATACGCAGGAAACCCTAGGGCGTTTGCTCAATTGGCAGAACAAGTCGAAAGAGAAGCAGAGTCGCCGTTTGAGGAAGCCGTTGGCAAGGCGTTGGTCGCTTCTGGTTATCACTTGGTGCAGCAGTGGCAGGTGGGTTCTTACCGCATTGATATGGTTGTATTGTACAAGGGTGGTAGCGTTGCCGTGGAATGCGATGGCGAAACGTTCCACAGCGGCGATGAAAAGGTTCGCGCCGATATGGAACGCCAAGCAGTTTTAGAGCGGATAGGCTGGCGCTTTATCCGTATTCGGGGAAGCGAATATTATCGCGATCCGAATAAGACAATGGAGAGGGTCAAATATAAATTGAGCGAATACGGTATCTTTCCTGAAACAGTCTTGAATAAGCCCGCAGTGCAACCAGCATCAGAACTGCTCGATTGCGTAAAAATCCGCGCAGCACAGATATTGGATGAATGGAACGCAGAAAACGATGGTATAGCTACAAATGTTCCGAATAAAGCTGGCATTATTGTGATGCAAAAGCCGGAAAGTGTGATGTCTGCAAAAGAGGACGGCAAGATGTTTGCGCAAATAACGATTGCTCCAAATTCGCCGTCAGTAAAACTGCAAAATAAGGCACAAAAAGAGTCAACAAAAAGAATTGAACAAGCATCTTCTATTTCTGTCATCAGAGAAAATCAGAAAATTCATGTAGCACCAAAAAAATCAATACCGTCAAGGGGAAATTCTCTTGTCGATTCGCTTAAAGAAGCAGGCGTCAGGTACATTGATAATCGCACGCAGTCCGGAATCATATGGGTGCCTTTTTATAATGAAAATAAAAAACAGGTCGAGCAAATGCTCAGTAAATGTGAATTGCGTTATAGCTTTGAAAGGCGGGGCTCAAAAGCTACGGGCAACCAGCCGGCATGGAGAATTATGGCGGATTAAAGGAGACCGAATACATGACGGCTAAAAATGATTTTAAATTTGAAATTATTAATGAACTCGGCGTGATATCAAAAAGCAGCAAGGGGTGGCGCAAAGAGCTCAACCGCATTAGCTGGAACGGCGCGGAGCCAAAATACGACATCCGGGACTGGGATTCCAAGCATGAGAAAATAGGAAAAGGCGTAACTTTAACGGAACGGGAGCTACGTAAGTTGAAAGAACTGATTGATGCAGAAGTTGCCTTTCTTGAAAATGGGACATAATTCACAATAACCTTCTAAAGTTTCTTCCTTTTCAAAATAGAGAGCTAAGATACGACCGGTGGCATCGTTAATCGCACAGTGCAGGTGCAAGTAAGAAACATTACCAAGCCAATCAAAAATGGAAGCATCCCATTTGAGCCATTTCACCCTAGCATTCCCGTGCATTTTTCGAGCGTTGTTTTTTAGGTTCGCGCTTCGGAGAGAGACACCGGCGGCCTTAAGATATTTTGAGACGATGTTTCAGCAAGCACAGCGATAGCATGACGGAAATTATTTATGGTTCCCATTATATCTTTATTCTGGATGACGTTTTCCCTGAAAAATTATACTATGACATTGCTACTGATTAAGGTATTACTGATTAACAACACAATTGTCGGTTCGTGTCTTGACAAACCCTGGTTTGGTTGAGTATAATTTTGTAAACCGTTGACGAGGAAGTAAAACCACAAAGCCAGCCTTGCAGAGAGTCGGGAAAGGTGGAATCCCGGCAGGAAATGGAGTGGACAAATGGGCCTCCGAGGGCGGAGTGAACGAGCCGTAAGGGTTTCAGTAGCTTCCGACGCAAAAGCCAGCGTTAAAGGGCGATGGGTGTGATGGCACTCTGTAAGAGGGGATGCGTTCCGTGTAATGCATCAAGTAAGGTGGTACCGCAGGTTTGACACCTGTCCTTAATTAGGACAGGTGTTTTTTGTTGTTATACACCTTGAGGGCCCGCAGGGAAGGACACCCGGGACAAATATAATTTGACAGGGAGGAAATTTTGTAATGAAAAAGTTGTCAAGAATTATTGCTCTGGTGTGTATGTCGACCTTATTACTGCTGTCATTGTCAGGGTGTTCATCAAGTCAGAAGGACTCTGCCAATAGCAACGAACAGGAAAAACTGAAGATTGGTATAGTACAAATAGTAGAACATCCGTCCCTTAATACGATCAGAGAATCTTTTATAGCTGAACTGGCCAAGGAAGGCTACAAGGACGGGGAGAATATTACCATTGATTATCAGAATGCTCAGAACGAACAGACTAATCTTAAGACTATCTGTCAGAAGTTTGCTAATAATAAATATGATTTGATTGTCGCCATTGCTACTCCTTCAGCCCAGGCTGCGGTGGGTGAAACCAAAGATATTCCCATTGTATTCTCCGCTTGTACCGATCCGGTGGGCTCAGGCCTGGTGAGCAGCATGGAGAAGCCGGGTAAAAATGTTACCGGTACCTCTGATGCGGTCTCGGCTGAAAAAATCATGGAATTGGCCAAACGGATTACACCCGATATCAAAACCGTAGGAGCGCTATATAATTCCGGTGAAACCAATTCCCAGGCGGTGGTTGAAGATTTGAAAAAATATGCTAAAAAGAACGGTTTGACCGTAGTGGAAGGTACGGTAACCAATTCCTCCGAGGTACAGCAGGTGGCCAGTTCACTGGCAGGCAAAGTGGATGCTATTTTTTCACCGATTGACAATACCATAGCCTCAGCCATGCCGGTAGTGACCCAAGTAGCCAACAAAGCTAAAGTACCGGTATATGTAGGTGCTGATTCCATGGTCAAGGATGGTGGCCTGGCTACTTATGGTATAAATTATCCGGTCCTGGGTCAGGAGACCGCCAAAATGGCAGTTGAGATTTTGAAAGGTAAAAAGCCTGGAGATATTGCAGTTAAGACCATGTCCGATATGGACATCTATATCAACCAGGATACCGCTAAAGCCATAGGAGTTACCATCCCCGGGGATGTTTTAAAAGAAGCCTCCCAGATTTTCGCGAAATAAATTAGAAATTTAATAATTCCAACAGAGGTAGCGGAGATGTGAAGTCTCCGCTACTGGCTGGTTAAATCTAAACAATTGCTGGTATACTTAACACATATTTATTTATAAAGGAGTTCATCGTTATGAGTTTATTGTCGCTGCAGGGTTCGGTGGAACTGGGTATTATATATGCCATTATGGCCCTGGGGGTCTTTATCTCATTTCGAACGCTGGATATACCTGACCTGACAGTTGACAGCAGTTTTACCCTGGGAGCAGCTTTCTCAGCGATATTGTGTACCGGAGGCCAACCTTTGGCAGGGATAGGAGCCGCTTTTGCCGCCGGGTGTGTGGCTGGTTCGGTAACTGCTCTGCTCCACACCAAACTAAAGATTCAGCCTTTGCTGGCCGGTATTCTGGTTATGCTGGGGCTTTACTCCATCAATTTAAAGGTAATGGGCAATAAACCCAACATCCCTTTGCTTAATAAAACTACCGTATTCGATATGTTTGAAACCGTGCTGGAAAACACTAGAGCGGCCGATTATTCCCATCTGATTTTGCCTACGGTGATACTTCTGATTATTTTGATTATGTTGTTTTTATTCCTGAAAACCAAGTTTGGTTTCGTTTTGAGGGCGACCGGTGACAATGAGCAAATGGTCCGCGCCCTGGGAGTCAACACCGATTTTACCATACTTATAGGGCTGGCTTTAGCCAACGGTCTGGTTTCTCTGTCCGGAGCCCTGCTGGCCCAGTATCAAACCTTTACTGATATCAGCATGGGAATTGGTATGGTAATCATCGGGCTGGCTTCGGTCATCATTGGTGAAGTAATCTTTGGGAGCAGGCCTTTATTACGAAGACTCATTGCGGTTATACTGGGTGCCATACTTTACCGTCTGATTATAGCTTTTGCATTGGAAATGGGAATGCCGCCCACCGACCTCAAACTGGTTTCGGCGGTAATTGTTGCTCTTGCCATGGCCATGCCGGTCATCAAAGGACATATGATTTCGCTTAAAAAGAAGATAATGCCGGTATTAACAAGATATTTAATGTTACTTAAGAAGAGGAGAAGCGGGAATAAGCAAGGAGGTCAGGCATAATGCTTACAATTTCCAATATCAGCAAAATTTTTGGCCAGGGTACTACCAATGAGAATCTGGCTATTGATGATTTAAGCCTGACGCTGGAGGATGGCGAGTTTGTAACTATCATAGGCGGCAACGGCGCCGGCAAGACCACCTTGCTTAATTGTATTGCCGGGGTTTGTGCTATAGATAAGGGCAAAATCATGCTTGACAGCATGAATGTGACCTTCTGGCCCGAGTATAAACGGTCCCGCTATCTGGGCCGCGTATTTCAAAACCCCCTGCTGGGTACGGCTTTTGATATGACCATCGAAGAAAATCTAGCCATTGCTTACGCCAAGGGTAAGCCCCGGGGGCTCAGACCCGGTATCGGTAAAGCCGATGCTAAAATGTTCCGGGAGTGTTTGGCTGAGCTGCAATTAGGATTGGAAGACCGCATGGGGAACAAGGTAGGACTCCTTTCGGGCGGACAGCGCCAGGCTCTGACCTTGCTTATGGCTACCATTGTGAAGCCGAAACTTTTGCTTCTGGATGAGCACACGGCTGCATTGGACCCGTCCATAGCCAAAAAAGTGCTGCAATTGACCCGGGATATCGTAGCTGAACACAAATTGTGCACCCTGATGGTGACCCATAATATGAAAGCAGCATTGGAGTTCGGCAGCCGAACAATTATGATGCACCAGGGAAAAATAATGCTCGATATTAAAGGCCAGGAAAGAGAAAACATGACGGTGGAAAGATTGATTGAACAATTCGGACACCAGAGTGGTACGGAGCTGGATAATGACCGGATGCTGTTGAGCTAGTTAATTCAGCTCTCAGTACTCGCAGGCGGTTCTTATGCTTGGCTTTTAGAAAATGATTTGCCTATGGAGGCCGGCGGTGAGGCATAGCCCGTTTGCTCCATGCTCCGGCAGTGGAAACACCAACGGCTCATTGCGCGGCTGATGGGGCACCGCTCCTATTCACATCCGTGTTCAGAGTCGCGCTCGCGGCGTCCATGCCGCTCGGCCCCATCCTCCGCTCAATTTCGCCGGGTGTTTCTCACCGCCTCCGCAAGTCGCGCCCTGACTATACCCCACCGCCTACCGCCGGGAATAAGTTTTATAGCAAAGGCTGGAAGAAATCAATCTTCCAGCCTTTATTTGTTTGACCGCTTTTAATTGGGAACAAAAAAGACATCTCCTGGGTCTATGTATATATTGACGGGCGGTGGGAGATTTTTAATTATATCCCGTTGATCTTTGCTCACTTCCCATTGAATATGAAAATCACCCAATTTACCTGGTTGGGATCCGATTTTGAGATAAAGCGTAGTGCGAAACGGTGCTTCGCTTTCCTCTGTGATCCATACGGGAAAACAGTTTTCCCGGCTGATGTCATCCGCCAATTTTATATGATTTGCTCTTATGCCGGTAAAGCCTTGCTCTTGCTCGATCTTCATGTTGGTTTTGACCTGTATGCCCCAATCCGGGACCTCAACCATATGCTCCGATTTGCGAACGGCTGGGGCAATATTTTTGCATCCCGTGATTTTGGCTGTTTCCAGTGACGCCGGACTTTGAAATATTTCTTTCTTCAAGCCTAACGTCTCGACCCTGCCGGCATTTAACACCGCGATACGGTCGCACAGGCGATAGGCCTCCTCTATATTGTGGGTAACAAACAGGGTGTTTCCTTGAAATTCGTGGAGTGAGACCAGCATTTCCTTCATCATGTGAACTTTCAGGTGATTATCCAGGGCGGAAAAAGGCTCGTCCAGCAGCAGAAGCTCGGGTTCAACCGCCAGTGCCCGAGCCAGCGCCACGCGCTGCTGCTGCCCTCCTGAGATTTGAGCCGGATAGCGTTTTTCCATACCGGCCATATGAAACCGTTCCATCAATTCGACTACTTTTTTATTTTTATCTGATTTGGATAATGCGTCCAGACCAAAAGCAATATTTTCAGCAATCGTCAGGTGAGGGAACAGAGCATAATTTTGAAACAGGAAACCGGCCTTCCTATCTCTCGGCGCCAAATTTATTTTTTGAGTGGAATCGTAAAAGGTTTTTTCGTTCAGGATGATTTTGCCTTCGTCAGGATTGATCAGCCCGGCAATACAGTTCAAAAGCATGCTCTTTCCTGAACCGGAAGCACCCAATATCCCAATGATGCCTTGCTCGCAGGCCAGCTTGGCCTGTAAACTGAAGCCGGGCAGCTTTTTTTTGATGTCTATATATAATCCCATGTTATTTCCTCCCGGCGCCAAGTTTTAATTTGCTTTGGGCGCTATTCCAATAATTCATCAATACAATGACGGTCAGGGAAATAGCCAGAATAATCAGTACCCAGATTAAGGCGACTCTCATGTCACCGCCCAGGGTGGCGAAATAAATAGCAATTGGTATCGTCTGCGTTTGGCCGGGAATACTTCCTGCCACCATCAGGGTGGCACCAAATTCGCCCATTGACCTGGCAAAGGAAAGAGCGGTGGCGGCTGCTATGCCGGGCCAGGCCAGGGGGACTGATACGCGCCAGAATACCTTCCATTCTGAAACGCCCAAAGTCCTGGCGGCATTGAGAATATTGGCATCGATTTGTTCGAAAGCACCTCTCGAAGTTTTATACATCAGGGGAAATGCGACTACTACTGATGCGATGACTGCCGCATACCACGAAAAAATTATATTTACGCCGAACAGGTTCAGAAATTTGCCTACCGGGCCATGTTTACCGATCAATAATAGGATGCCAAAACCTGCCACGGTTGGAGGGAGGACAAGCGGCAGGGTGAAGATTCCGTCCAGCAATCCCTGCCACCTGCCTCTGTAATTGGTCATCCACCATGCTATGGAAAGTCCCAGAAAAAAGACGATGATAGTTGCGATAAAAGTTACTTTGATAGAAATCCATGCCGGGGATAAATCAAAATTCATGGCGATTACTCCATAACTTTATTTAAAACATTTATAAAACTTCAAAACCATATTTATCAAAAACGGCTTTAGCTTTAGCTGAGGTCAGGAAATTCAGGAAATCCCTTGAAGCAGTATAATTATTGGTTGATTTAATAAGCGCTGCCGGGTATACAATAGGGGTATGAGACGCTTCCGAGGCGGTTGCGATAGTAGTGACTTTAGTTGAAATTTTGGCATCGGTCAGGTATACTACGCCTGCATCAACATTGCCGGTCTCGACCCAGTTCAGTACTTGCTTAACATCCTGGGCATAGACTACTTTTGCTTTTACTTTATCCATAATGTTCAGGTAGGTAAACACATTTTCGGCATACTTCCCGGCGGGAACAGTTTGGGGTTCTCCCAAAGCAATCTTCTTAATGGAAGAATCGGATGCTACAACGGAAAAACTACTGTTGACCGGGACTTTTGAGCCAATGGGGACAACCAGGACGAGTTTGTTGCCCAGCACGTTCCTTACCGTGTTGTCAATTAAAAGGCCTTTATTCTTTAAAGTATCCATGTTAGAGGTAGCGGCGGAGAAAAATAGATCAACATCCGCACCCTGCTCGATTTGTTTTTGCAATGTACCTGATCCTGCGAAGTTGATAGTCAGGGTTGTCTTGGGTTTTTCTTGCAGATATAAGTCTTTTACCTCGGTTAATGCATCTTTTAAGCTTGCTGCCGCAGCTATAGTCAGATTGACTTTGGTGGTGATATCGGCGGCGATAGTACCATCTTTGGCCGTGGCACTGACTCCGTACCCCATGGCATTGGCTATCGACCTTACCGGAATATAAATCCGGCCGTTTTGGTTGACTGCCGTTGTGTCCATGGTAATAGTTCCATAAGCGGTAGTGATTTCATTTGAACCCATTTTGACCTTGATCGTTCCATCAATTATGGCGGTTTGGGTATTTTGGTCCCAGGAAACTTTTGCCCCGAGTTTTTCCGCAATAACCCGGATGGGCGCTTGCAGCCGGTTGGCTGAATCGATAAAAGGGGTTCCATACGCAGACGAAATTGAAATAGGATTGCCGTCAAAGGAAACGATTGGTTTGGTTGCCGCTGATGCCGGAATGGACATACCAAAAAGTAATGCCAGCATAGTGCTCAACACTAACAATTTTTTAAACAGTTTCACAATATTCCTCCTTTTGTTTCAATTTCAATAATTAGCTACCATATAACAACCTTTATTATCACCTCGCTTTAAACAGTTACCCGGCAGGATTCGACTGCAAAACAAAACTAAACAAAAAAAGAACAAAAGTAATTACATGATCAGACAAAAACTAACTTAAAATAACTTATTAATATGTTAAATTAAGATGCAATTACTGTCAATGATGGTGGCCTAATACATGAAAGGAATTAATAACTATACCTGAAAAAAGATTTGGAGATTTGGGTGGCCGATAAACAGGAGGAAATGATCCGGACTATAGAAGCTAAGATGAAAAGCAGGACATGCAGTGAATGGACAGAATTCTTCGCGGATGACGATATTTGTTTTGCTCCCGTTCTGAATCTGCAGGAGATGAGTGAGCACCCCCAGGTAAAAGCCAGAAATATGATAATGACGGTGGAGAATTTTAAAGATACCGGAAAAGACCTGATGATTATGGGGAACCCCATAAAATTATCAGATACTCCGGCCATAGTTAAAAATAAATTTGCCGAAATAGGACAAAACACGGACGAAATTTTACAGCAACTGGGGTATAGCCGGGATGCCATTGACCGGCTCAGAGCCGAGAAAGCCATTAAATAGCTAAACCAGTCTTTGCAAATAGAGTACGGGCCCGGGCTCGTACTCTGGTCTTTTCTGCTTTGAAAGCGGGCCTTAAGGGCCTGCCCTACCAGATCCGGGATGCCTGTGTTCGCACAGACCTTTTGCAGAGAGCTGAAAACTAGCCAAATTTGGGAGGAAGAGTCTTATTGGCTGACCTTGCTATCTGGTCGATGGTTTGCAATCCTCTGGTCAGCAATAATTTGGAATGGCCATAGGCCAGAATTTTGCTATTTTCATCAGCGATAGTGGCTTCGGCCAGGCCGATCGTAGTGCCGCATTTAACCCGCTCTCCAATAATGGTCAGTTCACCGGCCTTAACCGAAGCCAGATTGCTCACATTCACATCCAGGGTGATTAACCCGGTATTTTCCTCCAATTCACCGTATACGGCCCAGTAGGCAGCCGCGTCAATCAAAGATGCATAAACTCCGCCCTGAACTGCCCCATAAGGGGATAAATGCCGGATGGAGATATTCATTTTGAGCAAGGAATATCCGATTTTTATATCTTTCAACGTCATAGCCAGCAGTTGAAAATAGGGGCTGGAGTTGACCAGTTTCATTAATTGCTCCACGTGTTGGCGGTTTAGTTTCAAGTTATTCCCCTCCTGTTAAATTAAATTATGCTGCTCTGATGAAATTATCACCTGCGTCAAAATATTTTTATTTTAAAAAGGATGCAGACTGCCTGGTTTTCCACTCTCGTTCTCTTGCCCGAGTCTGCCAGGCAGGGATTGCGACGGTTCCCTGATTTATTACCGTCTGCGGTTACAGAGTGAACGGTTCCACTTGCTTTATCTCTTGCTCTTACGTGATCAAAATGCCGGCTTTCTGTTGAGCAGAAGCTTCAAACGGTTGTTTCAGTCCGGATGTAAAGCTATAATGGACTCGTTATTGCAAATGAAAACGATATATTGTAATATACATACAAAATTGGCAATAAATATCATAGCATTTACACATATTGAATCAAATAGATGAGGAGTGGTTGTAATGAGCATCAAAATTATTACTGATAACTGCTGCGACCTCCCCCGGGAGTTGCTGGATGAATATGGTATTACAGTTGTGCCGTTAGGAGTGAGATTTGGGGACGAAATAATTCCTGCTGATAAATTTGATAATAGGGCGTTTTATGCCAGAATGGAGCAATCTGCATGCTTGCCCAGCACTAATCAGCCTGCGCCGGGAGATTTTTTAACAGAATACAATAAAGCTATAGAAAATAATCAGGAAGTAATAAGCATACACCTTTCTTCCGGTATATCAGGAACCGTACAGGCTGCCACCCTGGCGGCAGGAATGGTCCAACAGGGTGAAATCCATGTGGTAGATACACTGAAAGCCTCAGTGGGTCAGGGGTTATTGGTATTGGAAGCGGCCCGCCGGGCTGCTCGCGGAGAAAAAGTGGCTGACATACTTAAGCATATGGAGGAAATGAAACGGCATCTGCGCTGTATTTTCGTGGTGGGAAATCTGGATGCTTTAATAAAAGGCGGCCGGTTATCCCGGGTCAAAGCCCTGGTAGCAGTAAAACTGGACATTAAGCCCGTTCTGCACATGGACCCGGAAGGGAAAATTGTCCCCCTTGACCGTGCCCGCGGACACAAAGGTGCTCGCAAAAGGCTGCTGGAGATTATGGAAAGCCTGGGTTCCGGGCTGGACCGTCAGACGATAGGAATTTGCCACAGCGCCTGCCTGGAAGATGCTGAATATTTGCAACAGACTATTAACGACCGCTTTGGCTCCCGGGAGATTATCATTGGGGAAATCGGTCCGGTCATTGGTTCACATGTAGGACCGGGAACCTTTTCGGTTTTTTTCGAGGACTAATTCTCTCAATCTCTTCCGTTTGTTACCGCTTTGTAACTACTTTCCTGAAACCAGGTCTTATAATTAGGTAAAGAACAAACGAAAGGAATTGGTATTATGAAAAAGAAATCACTGCGGAGAAATTTGTCTTCATTATTGGTGGCGGCTTTTATTTTAATGAATACGGTCGGACTTGCAACGGCAGCTGCAACGAGCAAGGATGCGGGAGATATCATTAAGATAAAACTTAATGATAAGTATCTGGTTACCGATACCGCTCCCATCATAGAAAATGGGGTCACTCTGGTACCGGTCAGAATGATTTCTGAAGCATTGGGAGCCGCCGTAAACTGGAACGATCAGAATCGTTCCATCACGATTAAGACTAAAGATGATGGCGAAATACTGCTTAGTATTGGCAGTCCAGAGGCTACTGTCAGCAGCAAAGCCGGTTCCAGGGCAGAGCGGATGGGAACGGCGCCTTTCCTTAAAGATGGCAGGACCATGGTACCCTTGCGGTTTATCGCTGACCAATTAGGCATGAATGTGAACTGGGATAACTCCAGCCGTACTATATCTATTACCGGCAGTAAAACTGAAAACATGCCAGACAGCGTAAAGGTCAGCAGCAAAGTCATAGAAAACCAAACGGAAGTTTCTGTGGTGAAAATGACTATCCCTCAAATAGAGGGGATGAAAGAGAAGCAGGTCCAGGACAGCCTTAATAATAATTTTGAAAAGCAGGCTTTACAATTCCAAGAGGACACCTTGGCCGGGCTGGATGAGTATGTAAAAGAATGCCAAAAGGAAGGTTGGCCTATCCGGGCCTATGAAGCCGTGGCGGACTACCAGGTTACTTACAGCGGAAATGATGTGCTTAGTCTCTATGTAGACTACTACGCTTATACCGGCGGGGCCCACGGTTCAACCGACCGGGTGGCATCAACCATAGATCTGAAGACCGGGAAAGAATTGCAGTTAAAAGATTGGTTTAAATCAGGGGACGATTATGAGAAAATTATAAATACGGCCATCAAACAACAAATGCAGCTCGACCCAGACCAATACTTCCCCGAAACCTTGAAGGAATGGCAGGGCATTTCGGAGAATCAGCCTTACTATATTGAAGATGGTAATCTGGTCGTATATTTTGCTCAATATGAAATTGCTCCCTATTCCAGTGGGATTCTCGAATTCAAGATTCCACTCGCAAATGGCTCTCTGGAAGCAGGGGCGTAAATCTTTAAAGCCCCCATACCGGGCCTTGAACCGTAGCAGGCCCTACGGCCCGACGTCAGGAAGGGCCTCAGGGCCGGTTGTGGATTTCTCCCATGTTATGCTTATGTACTGGCCCACGGTTTTATCTCGGGCAATCTGAAAGATAATCCTGTATTTACCGTAATAATTAACAGTGAACTGAGAGTTTTGCATAATTCCCAAAACCCTATTTGTCATTGCTATGAATAACGTTTTTTTGTCATCCTGAACGTAGTGAAGGATCTTTCCATCTCGGAGACTGCAAGATCCTTCACTATGTTCAGGATGACATACTATTCGTTTATTGTGGTGCGGACATCGCGTGATAATTCTGAGGCAAAGCCTAAGAATCTTAAGATCCTTCGGCTTTGCCTCAGGATGACATGCGCAAAGTTACTGTTTAATCATAGGAAAAAGTTAATTATGCAAAACTCTCAACTATATAGAAGGAGTGGTAAATATGAGAAGAGCAATGACATTTTTTCTGGTTCTACTGTTATTACTGTGTACTCCCGCCTTTGCGGCAGCTGAACCGGCTACCGGGGATTTTGCGGATATCCAGGGGCATTGGGCCGAGGGTGAAATCAGGACGGCCTGCAATCTGGGCCTGATGAGCGGGGTTGGAACTACTGCCCAGAGATTTAAAATATTTAACCCGGAGGCTGCGGTCAGCCGGGCAGAGCTGGTGTCCGTACTGGAGCGAACCTTCCAACTGGATTACGGGAATATAAGATTTATCAAGGAACCGGTGGCCAGTGACTACTATCAGGATGTAGAAGATAAAGCATGGTATTCCGGTGCTCTGGTTCTATGTGCTATAAATGGGATTTTAGATAATGATGTTGATTTTAAACCCGGAGAGCCGGTAAGCCGGATAGAAGTTGCGCGTACTATATGTCGTTCATTTACAGCCAAAAACATCATTGTGCCTATGACAAAAATGATGCCTATTTATGCAGATACCGGCAGTCTTACGGATGAGGACCGCAATGCGGTTATTTTCGTCAGCAATACCGGCATAATGAAGGGCGACGGAGGTAATTTCCGGCCCGGAGAGCCGGTTAAACGGGCGGAATTGGCCCGGGTCTTGAATCGCTGTGCCCAGCTCATAGCGCTTAACCAGAATTCCAATGGTCAGGAATACACGGTTCCGGTCGGGCAAACCTTTATTCTGTTTCTGAACAGCAATCCCTCCACCGGTTATCAGTGGAATAAAGACTCCTGGGATGAAGAAGTTGTGTCATTGACCAGCCGTAATTTCGAGGCCGGTGGTAATAAGGCCCTGGTAGGGCAGGAGGGTAAGGAAGGCTTTGTCTTTAAGGCCCTTAAGACCGGCAGCACAGAAATCAAGCTGAATTATGCCAGACCCTGGGAGAGTGTTCAGCCTGAGGAAACCTATAATTTAAAGGTTAAAGTGGTAGCACCCCAGAGTGAAAGTGCTGAGGTGCAAATGAGTTTAAAACCGGTAAAAAGCAAAAACGATCTGGTTGATGTGGAACTCAATATTCCCCAAATAGAGGGGCTTAAAAATGAGCAGGTGCAGTCAGCTATCAACCGGCACTTTATGGAAGATGCCAATGCGCTGAAAGATGACCTGGAAGCTGAGGCGGATGAGGCTAAGAGAGGTTCTGAGCAGAGCGGGTATACTTTTCAGCCTTACGGGCTATGGAGCATATGTGAGAAATACTGTGAGAATGGCGATATATTAAGCCTTTATGTGGATTACTACACCTATACCGGCGGAGCACACGGTTCCACCGAGCGGCGGGCTTATAATTATGACCTGCAAACGGGAGAAAGATTAGAGCTAAAGGATTTGTTTAAAATGGGTTATGATTATAAGGCTGCTTTAAATGAGCAGGTCAAAGCCAGGATAGCTGCCCGGCCGGAAAACTATTTCGATGGCGACATGGGCTTTCAGGGCATTAACGAAAGTAACTTTTACCTCGAAAATAACATTCTGATGCTTTATTTTGACGAGTACGAAATAGCACCTTATGCAGTCGGCATTCCCCAGTTCAAACTGCCGCTGAATCTATTCGGGAATAATTTAAAAGACGAATATTAGAATAAAACGTGAAGAATGGGATGGTTCTCAGCTTAGGTGCAAGAAGAACCGTCCTTTTTTCTGCCTGAGAGCCAGAATTTCATTCTTCGTGATAATTAAAAAGAACCGATACTTTAAGAGACAGGTAATTGGAGATCAGACCGGCTATCAAAAATAGTCCCGGTAAAAAAGCCAGACCCTGCCACCATACTGTGTTTCCTGGTAAAACCAGGAGAAAGAGCAGGCAAAACGGCCAGAGTATGATATAAAAACTAATTTTAATGCTCTGCTGTATATCATTCCATTGCATAGGCAGCATCCGCAAAAATAAGTCCTGGCTATGTTCCTTCCAATAAAGCTGTAACATTCCTCCCATACCCAGTAGTACAGCAATCATAAAAACAGACTTGGCTCCAAAAGGCACATTTTGTAACAAAACTACCACGGCCAATGCGTAAAACTGTCCAAAATCCTGCCATAGCTGTTTTTTGCGGATGAAGTACTTAACAAAGAAATAGGTGAATACCCGGGACGGGCGAAAAGCGATTCCCATACGGCCTTTTCCTATATGTATCTGCTTGCTCCTGCCCTGCTTTTCAACCTGAGCAGCGTTTCCCAGGAAAAGGCGCATTTTGTCAATATCCTGGTTTTCCTCTTCTGCTACTACCGCGTCCCAATCGCAAACCTTGAATTTACAATTAATAAGAGCCGTCAGGGCGATGGCGATAACTAGGGCAAATACTAAAGAAATAATGGTAGAGTTCCCCAGCATATAAGGCTCAATAATCCGGTACCAGCCCCACAATAGCACTACAAACATCCCCACACTATACAGCCGGAAGAACCAGCGCCCCAGATGCTGGACAAGATGCCAGTTGATCTGTAGTACAATGGCTTTAAATATCAGTATTCCAAAAGCTATCAGTAACCAGGCATGTATATTCACACTTTGGACATGATAAAAAAAAGGATAGGCAAAAAAGAGCGCCAATAACAGGGGAACTGATTTTAAAAAAGTGCTTAAAATTTGTCCATAGGCCATGAGCTTCCTGAATTGTTGCCGGTAAGGATAAATCAGCACCAGGTCGCTTCTGTCCAAATAGGTTCTGAGAATACCCCGGGTCACCAGCAAGGCGATTAGGGCTGCCCACATACCGTGAAAATCAGTCCGGTACCAGTTGGGAAGGGCTTGCAGCCATTCAGAATAGGTACACCCAATAAGAATTAAGGCGGGAACCACAATATAGAGTGCCACCCAAAAATCGAGGGTTAGCATTAATAATTCCTTGCCAACCCGCCAGCGGCCTTGTAAGCGGCGTTTAAACAGCCATGCACTGATACCCAAAATTGCTCTCACCTTCTTAGTAAATGCGTAAATACAGTAAAAAGATCGGCATTTTTCATACCTGCTTGTTGCTGCAATTGCTGTAAGCTGCCTTCAGCGACCTGACGCCCATTTTTTATTAGAATCAGCCGGTCACAAACCCGTTCCGCAATATCTAATACATGAGTGCTGAGCAAAAGACCGGCTCCCCGTGCTTTCTCATTTTCAAACCACTCCAGCAGTTCATTTATAGCAAAAGGGTCCAGTCCATTAAAGGGTTCATCCACCAGATACAGGGCAGGCTGTACCAGGTAAGCGCACATTATCATTACTTTTTGCCGCATGCCTTTGGAAAAGCCGCCAGGTAATGAATATTTAGCCTGATCCATGTCAAAGTGGCGAAGCAGCCAGTCTGCTCGTTGTTCAAATTCGGCATGGTCCATACCATATGCCATACTTGTAACTTCGAGATGTTCCCACAGAGTGAGCTCGGCATAGAGAGCTGGTAGTTCCGGTATATAGGCATAACCGCCGCTTGGCCTGGGAGGTAGAATCACCTCACCACGAAACTGTTCAATTAAACCCAGGATAGCTTTTAGCGTGGTTGACTTTCCTGCACCATTAGGGCCTATAATACCTATAACTTCACCAGGCATTATTTGCAGGGAAAGGTCAGATATTACAGGTTTATTTTTGCTATATCCGGCTTCAAGCCCCACCACTTTTAAAAGACAATTAGAGCTGTCTGAAGTTAGTTTAGCATTGGTGGCAGTATAGCCTTTATTTTCACGGTGCAATGGTTTCAAGTTATAATCTCCTTAAAGATGATAAGGGGCATTTAGATTGTTTTTTTAAAATTTATGTCGCGAAAACATTGATTTTTATATTATACTATAAACAGCTTTTGCGGGCCGTAATGAAATTACTACTACTATGCAGTATAAATTCTAATGTAAGAAGTGATGTTATTTTTTGTACGGAACTCTGCTTAATGATATTGTAATAATCTTTATTCTTGCTGTTGCGGTACTGTACTTGTTCAACCGCTTACGCATTCCTTCCATTGTTGGCTTTCTGATCACCGGTATACTGGCCGGTCCTCATGGTTTAGCCCTGGTCACCTCTGTAGACCAGGTTGAAGTTATTGCAGAAGTAGGGGTAATTTTCCTTCTTTTCAGTATTGGTATGGAGTTTTCCTTCAAAGAGCTGATGGAGATCCGCAAAACAGTATTACTGGGCGGCGCCGTTCAGGTTACTTTATGTATTCTTTTAAGTACTATAATTGCTATGGGTCTGAAGATGAGCTGGCAGAGCGCTGTTTTTATCGGATGTCTGGTATCTTTGAGCAGTACGGCGATTGTACTTAAGCAACTGGGAGAAAGGGCTGAACTGGCTACTCCGCATGGCAAAATTGACCTGGGGATTCTTGTTTTTCAGGATATTGTTGCGGTACCTATGATGCTCTTTACGCCTGTACTGGCCGGGCAACTGGGGCAGCCGGTCAGCATGGTCCTGCTTAAGACGGCTGCTGTCATTGTATTGGTGCTTATCCTGGCTACTTATGTGATCCCGCCTTTCCTCTACCAGGTTACACGTACGCAAAATCGTGAACTCTTTTTGTTAAGCATTATTGCTATCTGTTTTTCGGTTGCCTTTCTAACCAATGGGGCCGGATTGTCATTGGCTTTGGGAGCTTTTCTGGCCGGTCTCATTATTGGAGAATCGGAATACAGCTATCAGGCCTTGAGTAATATTCTGCCTTTCATAGATACCTTTACCAGCGTGTTCTTTTTATCTATCGGTATGCTGCTCGATACTTCAGTGATAGTTCACCATTGGCAGCTACTTCTTCTTTGTACCGGATTACTGGTCCTCATCAAAGCTCTGGCGGCTATGATTGCTGCCATAGTCCTGGGCTATCCTTTGCGAACCGCTATCCTGGTAGGATTTGGCCTGTGTCAGGTCGGAGAGTTTTCCTTCATTCTGGCGCAGAGCGGCATGAATTATCATTTGATGAGTGACCTGCTATACCAGGGTTTCTTATCTGCCTCAATACTCACCATGATGCTAACCCCATTTTTTATGATCCTGGCGCCCCGTATTGCCCATCGTCTTAACGCCTTGCCTTTGCCAGGCGGACTATCAAAGGAGCAGATTGCGGAGTGCGAGTCTATTGATGAAGATTTGGATCAACACCTCCTGATCGTAGGTTATGGTGTAAATGGGCGTAATATTGCCAGAGCTGCGCAAGCAGCAGGGATTTCCTATCTGATTCTGGAGATTAATACGGATACCGTAAGAGCCGAAAAAGAAGCCGGCCAACCTATTTTTTTCGGTGATGCCACTCAGGATGTAGTACTGACCAATGCCGGAATTGAACGCGCTAAAATGATGGTGGTCGCTATTCATGATGCCGCAGCGACCAGGCGGATTACAGCCACCGCCCGACGCTTAAATCCCGAGTTGCATATTTTGGTCAGAACCCGCTTTGTGGCCGATGTAGAAGATCTGGAGTTGCTGGGGGCAAATGAGGTTATTCCCGAAGAATACGAAACCTCAATTGAGATCTTTTCCCGGGTTTTGACTCGTTATCTGGTACCACGGGATCAGATTGAGCATTATGTGGAAAAGGTACGCAGGGAAGATTATGAAATGTTTAGAAACCTGAGACGCCCGATTGTTGATATCCAATCTCTTAACCGGATGCATCTGGAGGGAATGGATGTGTGTGCGGTTTTGGTAGATGAAGGTGCCCGGGCTGCCGGCCAGGCTATTGAAGCGATAGGGCTGCGCAAGAAGTTCGGAGTGACTGTTCTGACTATTCAGCGTGCCGGTCAGATGATACCGAATCCGGATGCCAAGGAACGTATTGAAGTTAATGACCACCTGATCGTATTGGGCCCGGTAGCAGATATCCAATATGTAACGCGTGAGTTGTTTACCAGACCGGCGCTTTAATTGTCTTTTTCCCTTTCCGATGCCATACCAAAAAAACTTAACCTGATTCAGAATGCTCTATACGACAACATCGCCGGACTTGCATATAATGACATACCTACGAGGCGGCGCACGCATCAAATCATAGTGTTCCTACACTAAATTAGATGATTCGGCCGGTAGTCTTGTAGGTTGCTGACCATAAATGGTATAATTATGCAGAGAAAGGCGGTGGAAAGAATGGGTATGGGGAATTTTGGGCCATGGGAATTAATACTGCTATTATTCTATGTTGCTGCCATTGCTGTTCCCGTAGTATTCGTCATATGGTTAATAAAAACACTGAAACGAATTGAAAAACATCTGGGCGGGATTGAAGACAGCCTTAGCCGGATGGATAAGAGCTAAGCGGAAAGAGTGAGGTTTCTTGTCCTGTGTTACCGGTAAAAACTTAGGACAAACTGTAAAGGGCCTTTTGCCAGGCATCCAAAGCCTCCCGGCCCGCTTGTCTCAGGGTCCGGTAGCGCTTGATTATTTGTGAGATATTGATTATGCATACAATTATAAACATCAATTCCAGGACGGCAGGAATAACCAGAGCATACTTCATGGCTGCTCCGCTCACGATTCCTGATTTCACCATTAGCATTGCAATGATTAAGGCAACTGCCAGAACAGGCAATAAAAATCGACGTATTTTATGGAATCGGAAAGAAAATTTCATTTGGCTTGCTCCTCTCTAGTCTCCCGCCTCAGTTTTCCCGGCTGATTTCTCCAAAATTAAATATTGCCGGAGCAGTTCTGCCAGCTTCATCTGGGCTGGACCAAGAACCTCTGCAAAAATTTCAGTCATTAATAATTCCAGGGGATCTCCAACCCCGGATTCCTGATTGAACACTTTTTCCCAGAAGGGAAAAGTTTTAAGGAAAGCGCCATAATCGCGGGCCAGATCCTCTATTACAGGTGAATCCTCGGGCAAATCTACGATAGCGGTGATTTGGGATCCATACAGCAAGGATTGCTGATATTGTTCCGGATGTTCTTTAAAATACTCCGCTATTTCACGCAATAAATCCTGATAATTAAATCCCCACTGTAACTCATCCATTACCTGGTATAATTTGCGCTCCTGCTCATATAGTTCGGGGCAGATGCTTTGATAATCTGTTTTAGCTTCTTTGCCCAGAATATCCAGAATCATTTTAAAAGAAGAAGGATCATCATAGCCTTCGATAAGTGCTGGATTGTCTCGATCAAGAAAATCTTCAATTTTAGTAAGCTGTTCTTCCATGGTTTTTATCCGGTTTAGAAGTTCGGCTTGCAAAGACAACAGAACTTCCCGGGTCGATTTGGGTTCTTCAGTATGCCCCAATATTGTCTTTATCTCTTCTAATCTAAGTCCCAGGGACTTCAGCCGTTTTATAGACAGCATCTGTTTCAAATCGTCGGTTCCATAGAGCCGGTATCCCCCCGCTGAGCGTGCAGGTTCAGCCAACAGCCCGATTTTGTGGTAGTAGAGTATGGTCTTGACAGTGACTCCGGATAATTTCGCGAATTCGCCAATTTTCAGATGTACCTGCAATATTCATCCCGCCTTCATTGTAAGTATAAACCTCGACCTTAGGGGGAGGTCAAACCTTTATTTTCATCAGGTTTAGACCTAACTATAAATAGTATGAAGCCAATCGGCGCAATTAGCGGAGAAGCACACAGTGTCACGGCGGACAGTCAGAAATTTTATAAATGTTTAGGCTGCAAACATATGCTTATTTTACGAGGCGTTCTCTTAAATATACTCGTAAGCAATACTCCTATAGTATAAGCATTTGCTGTTTCAAGCACTGTGCCCCTGAATACTATATAATAAATATTAGCAATAATGGATAGGTGCAGGCAGAAGGCGTGCCTATGAAGAAACAGTATGTTTTCAAAGCTGCCGGTGTTTGGGTGCACACTGGTGGGCTGTATTACAAGAGGTAAAGAAAACAGAAATGGGGTCAGGCTTGCTATGCCGTTATTATTAAATAATGCTCCTCCCCGGCCCCGTGGAAGGGTTCGCATGAACCTGGGGAGATTATACTATACCTGGCGCCGCCGTCTGCAATGGATGGTATCCGGCGCTAAATATGCCCGTACCCTTCGACCGGAAGTTAACTTGCCTTATCTGGTATTTCCCCATAAGACTCCGCTCTTGAGAAAACTGCGCCATGTCGACATGCAGTTACAATATAATAAGATTACTAATCTTAGGCTGGCGAGCCTTACTATGAACGGCCTGATATTAAAGCCAGGAGAAGTTTTTTCCTTCTGGCGGCAGGTAGGAAGACCAACCCGCCGCCAAGGCTACCTGGAAGGTATGGTGCTGTGCAACGGCGATTTTTGCGCAGGTACCGGCGGTGGCTTGTGCCAGCTTTCCAACCTGATTTACTGGATGACCCTTCACACACCGCTTACGGTAGAGGAACGCTGGCGGCATAATTATGATGTTTTCCCGGACAGCAACCGCACCCAGCCTTTTGGCAGCGGTGCTACCGTTTCCTACAATTATATTGATTTGCAGATTAAGAACCATACCTCATCTGACTATCAACTGATGATCTGGCTTGATGAAGATTACCTCTGCGGGGAATGGCGCTGCAGCCAGGCTCCGGTTCAGTATTACCAGGTTTACGAAAAGGAGCATTTAATAAAGGCAGAATGGTGGGGAGGCTACACCCGGCATAATGTGCTGGGCAGAAAGGTTTATGAGCTTAACCATAACGAGATCGGCGATGAATTTGTTTGCGCCAATCAGGCCGTTATGATGTATCAACCATTGCTGCCGGCTGATGAGACTATTTTGCGCAAAACGGAATTGGATTAGTTTGTTATGACGGAGCCTTTAATTCGCTTTATGGCAATATAAGGGGACTAAGGAAATTAAAATTCTTAGTCCTTTTTTAAATAAAAATTGTTACCATGTAATAAAACCATCTCTTAAAGTGTCATATATATCAGAGGGTTAACCCTGAAGGGAGGGATTGAACTGAAAAGAGGCTATAGTCAGGAGGAAGCTGAAGAATTTTTTCACCGGGAATACCCGCGTTTATATACTTATGCGCTGTACCTGGTAAAAAACGAACAGGCGGCTCAGGATTTATGCCAGGAAACGTTCATACGCTGGTTCAATCTTCCTGATATTCGGTCCGTACAAGTCCCGCGGGCCTGGCTGAAAAAGGTAGTCAGCAACCTGGCATTCAATTATCTTAGACATCAAAAACTACGTCGTAAAATTGAGACGGACAGCAACGATAATGCCCTGGACCAGAGTGTCGACGTGCATCAGGACTTAAACCGCATTGAGGTGGAAGATATACTTAACACCTTGCCGGTAAAAGATCAGTTGCTGTTAAAGATGAAGATGGCCGGTCTGTCCTATAGCGAGATGGCCGGGGTAATGGGTGTTTCCAAAGGATCAGTCGGTGTTATGCTGATGCGGGCTATGAACAGGTTCAAAAAATCATACGAAGGAAACGGAGGAAAGGGGGTTAATCAGAAGCATGAACTGTCCGAACGAAGGCCAAATCTTGTTGTATGTAGAGAAGCAGCTAACCGCTGATGAAAATGTGATGATTGCTGCTCATATCAAGAAATGTCCGCATTGTGCCCAGATGGTGGAAGAGATTAAACAAACGCTTGATTTTACCCGTACCCGGATGCCGCAAATGGATGTACCGTCACCATCCCAGCCTCTGCCCGGGCAGGCTCAGATCTGGCAAAATATTAACCGCCATATAAACACTAATAGGAGAGAGGTTTTAAAAATGAAGTTTAGAAAAGTGACTATTGCTGCGGCCGTAGTACTGGCACTGGTCATAGTTGGTTCCATACCATCGGTGCAAAGTGCCGCCGCTAATTTCCTGCAGGTTTTCAGAGTGCAAAAAGTAGATACGTTAACTTTAAGCCCGAATGATATGCAAGAGATTCAACAGGCTTTGCAACAGGGAACCAAAGGCCAGACCATGGATTTGGAAAGCTTCGGCTCCATAGCTGTAGAAGGACAACAGGAACAATCGAATTTGACTTATGCTCAACTTAATAGTCTGGGTTTTGCGGTTAAACTTCCAGCCGGCGTGGACGCTTCCCAGGGAGAATATACTCTCCAGACTATGCCCGATATGAAGATCACTCCGGATGTGGAAAAAGTCAATGCTTTCATTAGTGCCCTGGGCAGTGAAAAACTCCTGCCGGCATCCCTGGACGGCAAGCCCTTCCAGATCAAAATGAACAAATGCTTGGTAGCTTCATATGAAAACTTTCGCTTAATACAGGGGCCCTCGCCTGAGATCGTAGCCCCGGGGGATGTGAAGGTGTCAGAAATAGCCGAAGCCATGGTGTCTCTGCCGATATGGCCGGAAAATGTCAGAAGACAGCTTGAAGCGGTAACTGATTGGGAGCATACCTTGCTGATACCTGGTGAAAACAATGAAAAAGTTAAAGTCCAGGGGCATGATGCGGTGTTAATGAAGGATAGCTCCAACGGCATGTTAATCTGGCAGGATAATGGTCAGGTCTACGCTCTGGAGAATTACTCGGACAAAAACCTGGATCTGGTTGAAATTGCTAATAGTATGAGGTAACAATATGCTGATAGAAACAAATAATCTTACCAAAGTGTACAATGGTAAAATATCAGCCTGTAACGAGATCTGCCTTTCCCTTGCGGAAGGGCAGGTCTTTGGCTTGCTGGGCCCCAACGGTGCAGGTAAAAGCACCCTGGTGAAAATGCTGCTGGGTATGGTCCACCCTACTTCAGGACAGGCATTAATCAAGGGTAAGCCGGTAAATCTCCCCCAGACCCGTAAAAGCATTGGCTACCTGCCGGAACTGTTTCGCTTGTATGATTGGCTTACAGCGGAGGAATTGCTGCGTTTTTATGCCGGCACTTACGGTATACCTGCCCGTGAGCAAAAAGCTGCTATAACTGAGGCCCTGGAACTGGTGGGGCTTACCGGCCGGGAAAAAGAGAAAATAAAGGGCTATTCCAAAGGCATGCAGCAGCGCCTGGCTCTGGCCGGCGCTGTTTTGGATAAACCGGATTTGCTGTTTCTGGACGAACCTACTTCGGCTCTGGACCCGATAGGACGCAGAGATGTGCGCGATCTGCTTTATACCCTTAGAAAAAGGGGAACTACTATATTCCTGAACAGCCACCTGTTAAGTGAGGTGGAAATGACCTGTACCCATCTGGGCTTTATTAAAAAGGGGAGAATGGTGGCTTGCGGGGAAACCTCAGAATTTTTGCAGGATAGTCATATAATAACGGTGGAGGCCGATGGGATGGACCCGTCGCTGCTTGAGCGCTGGAACCAGGAGAAAAAACTGGTGGAAGTAAAGTGCAATACCATCAGTTTAACGGTAGAAAACAGGTCGGAAGTTCCGGTGATAGTAAATGAATTGGTGCATCACGGCGTCAATATTTATCACGTGGAAAGCAAAAGTCGGGGGCTTGAAGAAGTATTCCTGGATTTAATCGAAAGTTGAGGGGGTTCCTGACGTGCAGAATATAATGAAATTGACTCTAAAAGAGATATTTAATAAGCGGATTCTTCATATAGGCATTATCTTAACAATTGTTTATCTTCTAGTCTATTGTTTAGGACTGCATTATATTGCCCGGGACCAGGTCGGTGGGCAGGGTGCCCGGTTATGGTTTACCCAGCAGGCAGGTTATCAGATTATGACTCTGGGCTGGTATATGTCCACCTTCTTAGCCGGAGCATTAGCCATCATGGCCGGCATTGGGAGCATCTCGGGTGAAATCGAAAACGGCACCATGTTAAGCCTGGTTTCCAAGCCCCTGTCACGGCGGGCCATTGTAGGGGGCAAGTTCTTGGCTTATTCCATGGTTACCGCTATTTATAGCGCGGTAATGGTGGGGACCATTTCCCTGCTGGCACGGTATTATTTTAAACTGGTGATGAATCCGGGAGCAATATTGACGGGCATACTGCTTTTTATGCTCTTCCCGGTAGTGCTTCTGGCCGTAGCCCATCTCGGTTCGACCCTGATGAGTACGCTTACTAACGGCATCACTACTTTCATGCTGTTTACAGTGGGTATCATCGGCGGGTTCATGGAACAAATCGGAGCGCTTATAGGCAACCATGCCATGATTAATATCGGAGTGGTATCGAGCCTTTTAATCCCCTGTGACGCCATTTACCGCATGGCGGTGACCCGTACCGGAGGTATGCTGGGCAGCAGCTTTATTGTGAATTTCGGCCCCTTTGGCGGAGCCTCCACCCCCAGCATCTGGATGCTGGTCTATGCCTTGATTTATATAGCGGTAATGATTTTATTGGCCATGTATTTCTTTGAGAAAAAAGATTTATAAGAACAACCCTGGCAGGTTTGCAGCAAGCACGAAAACAATCAGGGGGAGGGATCCCAGACCAGGCATAAGACCCGTGCCTGATCCGGGATCCCTCCCCTGGTTCGCACTTTCTCGCTGCTTTTAAGGCAATTTATTTATATCCAGTTCATCTGCATTGATAATATTTAGTTTATAAGTACCATTGCCCAAAGTACTCTGGGCTTGTGTTTGTTCAGGCCGGGAACCGCTAGACGGGGTGGTAGCCTTGGACCAGGCCAGGTTGCCGCCTATATTATCGGCATGGCGGCTGATTGTGTTAATTAACAAGTCCGCATGGGCTGCTATTTGAACCGAGCAGTCACCCGGTTCATTTAAAGTCCAGTTGGCTTTGGGTGATGCCAGCTTGAGAAATAAAGGACTTTGATGCGAATCAATTTCTACATTTATATTCTCCGGTAAAACTACGGTAGTATTTTTCGACCACCCGCTGCTGCTGCCGTTCAGGCCCAGATACAAAGTATTGCCGGAACGTTTTTGCCACAATAAATCGTTTTCTGCCGCCATGGCATTGGCTTCCTGGCTGGACGTGGCGCGTATCTGCTCCGTAGAATGCACCAGTATGGAATTTGATGCGGTGGTTTCAACCTTGACCGGGATGTTGCTGGTTTCCAATATTATACGGGTTATTCCGCTTTCCAGAGCAATCTCGGCATTTTTCTGAATCGCGAAATCCCGGGAATTCAATTCGGTGCGGGCCCGGTCAATAAGCCCTACCTGGCCGGCACTATACAGTCCCAGTCCGGTTAGCACGATTATTAAAACTATGAATATGCTAAAAACATCATATTTTATCTTAATAGTTTCACCTTTGTTCAAATAGGTCTGTAGAAGAATCTCCGCCCCCAGCAGGATGAAAATCAAAGGCCACCATTTTACTATCAGGTCCATGACTGCCAGCCGGTTAAACTGGGCATAAAGTAATCCGATTCCGCTGCCTATCAGCAGCAGACCCATGGAGAGAGAGCCTACTCGCCACTGCCGCATGATTCATCCTCCTTTTCCGCTTCTGCTGGTTTGGGGCTTCCCTTTAGAAGCAGTACGCCTCCGATTATCAAAATCAATGCCACTATTCCGGTATCGATATAATTGAACAGGTCGGGGTTAAGCATAGACTGAATAACCGGAGTAATGATTCTTTGCAATATAACTATTACACCCAGAATTATAAGGCTCCAGCCCATCCAGCTCGGATGCCGGCTGAGCCAGGCAAATAGCGGAGATTCATCCGGCCTTAAACCTTCACTTTCCTCTTCCAGCAGGTGATAGGCATCAAAGATACTGTAAAACCAGATTACCGGTAAAACAAAAACCAGTATTTCCAGATTGAGCCACGAACTAAGGCAGAGGAAGAAAAAGAAAGCAGTCATGAACTGGGCGCCCTGTTTGAGTAATCCCAGATACATATGTCCTGCGCCCGGGACAACGGAAAGAGCCACAGCTATAATCTTGCGGTTGCTAAGCAACGGATTTACATAGGATTCTTCAGGGCTATGGTCGATCATGGCAAATGCATCTACCAGAGCAACGAACCACACGATGACCAGTCCAAAGAATAAAAGCGGACCCAGCAGACCCCAGCCCGGTGCCATTCCGCCAATAAAGGCACCTCCCATGCACACTCCGACAAAAACGGTGAAAAATATTAAAGCCCGGTACGGAAATCCCAGATAAAGGTGGGATAAACCGGGGAGAAAGGAAAGTATAAAGGTAATCAGTTTACTTTTTGTCTTCATCTCTTAACCTCCTTTAAATTTCTAGTTAATTCTATTTTTTGGAAGTATTGGGCAGAAGTTTTGGACAGCTGTTCCGGCCATGAATATAAAAGGCGGGCTGGTCCCTCTATAGCAGAAATTTGCTGAGTCTGCCTGTAGGCCAAACCATTTACTATAGTCTGAAATACTCCCCCGCTGACCAGCATGAGCGTAATGGCTGCCGCTGCAGTATAATAGGCCAGCAGTCTCCGCCTTTTGTTCACCTTAGAGAACAAGGACGATACGGGTTTACTCTGGGCTCGAACCAGTTGCATTGTTTTCCGGCCAAAGTCATCCGGTATAACCTCAGCTGCCGCATTGATCTCTTCCTGGCCCATTAATCCCAGCCATACATCCATGCAACTATCGCAGACCTGAAGGTGCTGCTCCATCTGGAGCTGCTTCTCTTCAGGCAGGCGATGCTTTTTGAAATCAATCCATTCCTGCTGTGTATAATGACTCATCCATTACCCTCCTTCCACTTCTGCCGTATGAGTATCCGGGCCCGGTAAAGCCTTGACTCCACTGCTTTAATACTGATTCCTTCCGCATCGGCAATTTGCTGGTAAGACTGATGGTGATAATAGTAGCTGGTAATTGTCTGCCCGTAACACCGGGGCAGGGATTGGCAGATTTCCCGAATGCGCTGTTCATTTTCCTTTTGGATCAAAAAATCATCCGGATGTATTCCACTTTCCAGCTTTAGTTCCGCGACATCTACCGGAACGCCGACGTTTTGGCGGGCCTGGCGCCGTTTCCAATCAATCGCTTTGTTAGCCGCAATCTTGCCTATCCAACCCTTCAGGTTGTCGGGGCGATAACGGGGAAGTGAGCGATAAATTTGTAAGAATACTTCCTGGGCCAGGTCTTCTGCTTCATTTGCGGTTACAAAATTTAAAATTACGGCGAAAACATAAGCCTGATAATGCTTTATAAGTTCTTCAAACGCCAGCTGGTCGTTTGACAGGAAACGTTCTAAGCATTCATTTTCATTCCAAACCTTGACCCCCTCCTTCCCGTTAACCGGTTCAATTATTATAACGTTAATGTAATCAAAAACCCTGCAGAAAATTAAACAGATTCTTTTAGTGTTCCTCCCGGGTAACAATATAAATTCCATAAAAATAAAACTTTTTTATGGAAAGATGAAATTTTAATTATGTAGATATATAATAAAAATAAGAAATTGAGAAAAATATTACAAGAACAAGCAAATTTTTTTTGGCCACATATTGTGAACGTTATCACAAACGAAGGGAGGGAACAGTAATGTTAGTGCAGGACGAGATGTTGGACAATTGGAGTGAAGTTTATCTGGAAACTATGGAAGAACTACAGGGCGGCTGGGAAAAAATCGGTATCCAAACCAAGGAAGAGGTAAATGAGGAATGGTGTAAGTGCTTTGCTTCTGACTATGAGATCAGGACTTTACTAAATATCCTCTATCGTAAAGTGGCCTGACGGGAACAATCGCGGACCTCTGCAGCCTATAGATACCTGCAGCGTATTACTGCGTAATAATTGAATATGGAAGTACAGCCACGGCTTTTTGCAGTACTGAAGGCAAGAAGGTAGTGGCCATTTTTTTAAAAGGCAAAGAACATAATAGTGTGCTCTTTGCCTTTATTAATCTATGTTATAGTTTAAATTGTTCGGTTAATTGACTTAATGCCTCGGTGTTTCTGGCCAGTTTTTCAGCCGCTTCGCTAGTCTGTATAATAGTTTTGGTAGCTTCTTCCGTGTGGCCGGCGATCTCCTGTGAACGCAGCGCGCTGTTAGCCATGGTTTCCGTTATGGAGTCAAAGGCTTCGGTAATTTCGTCTACAGATTTGATGATCTGATTGCTGGTCTTAGACGTTTTATCTATCAGCTTTAAGACCATATCGGAATCGCCCTTATATTGCTGGCTGATAGTAATCATCTCATCAAAGTTCCTGGCTACATAAGTATTCATGAAATTAAGCAAATCATTACAGTTAGTAATCAGATTATTGATAGAGCCCTGTACCTGGGTGGTCAATTCCTGAATATGGGTCACCGAGGTAGATGATTCTTCAGCCAGTTTCCGGACTTCTTCAGCTACAACCGCAAATCCCCGGCCCTGCTCACCGGCGCGGGCGGCTTCAATGGCGGCGTTCAGTGCCAGCAGATTGGTCTGGCTGGCTATACCGGATATATTAAGGGCCAAAGTGGAGATTTCATCGACAATTTTGGCTTTTTCAATGGCACCAACCATTTTCTGCTTGATGCTCTCGTAAAGCTGTTGGGTGGAATCGCGGTCAGATAATGCTTGTTGCTCCAATGTAAGAGCTCTTTCTTCCACTGCTTTAGCTTTTTTATCATCTCCCTGCAGTTCCCGGTTTAATTCATCCAGCATTGCCCCCATTTCCTGACTGGAGGAATTCACCTCCTCAGAAGAAGCGGATACTTCTTCCAGACCGGCTGCAATTTCTTCTGTGGAGGAGGATATGCTTTGCATACGTGATGAGATATTTTGTCCAAACGCGGCTAAATGTTGACTGGCGGCAGCCAGTTCCTGAGATTGACCATTTATATTGGTTATGACATCGCGGAAACGAAGAGCCATTTTTTCGATGGCCTGGGCCAATCGACCAATATCATCAGGGCGGTTAAGCAACTGGGCGGGTACATCCACGTTCAAATCACCACTTGCTATAGCATCAGCTATTTCAGTCAGCTGAGCCAACATAGTACTTTTTGAACCAAAACCTAATTCCATACTTACCAAACTCCTTCCGTGTGATAGGTTAAATCTACCTTACTTATTAGTCTACCGGAAATAATTCTATAGATTGTAAAATTTTATTTCTAATACTGCAAGGCCTATAAAATAATTTAATTGATCCATCAAATTATTTACCGTAAATTTAAAGATAACATAAGTACTTTTACTCTAATACTAGTTAGGTTATACTAAAATGTGGGTTTAGAGACCTTATGAGGAGGACAAAAATGAAGAAGTCTCGTCTTGTACTGCTGGCGTTCATACTGATTGCAGCAGTATTATGTCCGGTGGATTCAACCGAGGCTCAACCCGCCAATAAAAACAGCGGGAAAGTCTACCTATTGTCAATAGATACTCTGTCCATATTGGATATCAATCATACCAATACGCCCAACCTGTGGGAACTATCCCAAAAAGGAGCGGTAGGGCTGTCCAGCAATCGGTCTTTGCGAAGTGCTAACAGCATGGACTCAAGTCTTACCATAGGAGCAGGTAATCTGGTCCGTGCCTATGGTGGAGGTATAATGGCCTATAACCGTGATGAAAAAATCATGAACCGTAATCAGACTGCGGCCCAGTTATATCAAAACTTGACCGGATGGGACCCGGAGGATAGCGCCGCTCTTTTAGTCAACCTGCCGGAGATTTTGACCGGGATGAGCACCGAAAATGTGAATTCAGTACCTGGTGCTATGGGCGAACTTTTGAAAAATAACCAGCACCAGGTTTGTGTCCTGGGGAATGGTGATATCAATGGTACCCCTTTCAGGTCATCCGTAGCTATAGGCATGGATGCCGCCGGCCGGGTACCACTTGGCGATGTAGGGGCCAATACTTACACACAGTCACCGGAAAGTTATCTGGGCTGGGAGACGAATTACAGTTATCTGCTCAGCCAGGCTAAAGTTAATCAAAAACAGGCGGATGTTATCATTATTGAGCTGTCTGATTTGGCCAGGCTTGATAAATCAGATATTGCATTCCCTGAAATATTGGAGAAACAGAGAAACATCTATCTGCACCGGATCGATGAATTTGTGGGCGAGTTGAGTAAGCAAATGAATGCTCAAGAGGACATGATGCTGATTGTCGCGCCTTCGCCCTCTTTGACCCAGATATCGAATAAAAATAACTTTACACCGGTTATTGCCTATGGTAAAAATATCGAGCATGGATTCCTTACTTCCGGTGCCACCCGCCGTGATTATATTGTGTCCAATACAGATATAGCACCTACGGTGCTGGGTTTCTTTAACATCAAGACTTCACCTTCCATGATTGGACAATCCATACAAAGTAGATCAACTCCGGGAATCGACACTTTACAGGCCGCTCAGAATTTAAGTCTGTCTGCCGCTACGGTAAACCGCCTGAGGGCCCCCATGGTCAAGGGCTATATATTAATGTTGATTATCTTTATTCTGCTCAGTGTTATTGCTATCTTTGGGATTCCCCGACTTACCAGAGCGGTGGAGCCATTGGTAGTCAGTCTGGTAGCCGTCCCTCTGGTATTCTTGCCCCTGGGCCGGCTTAATTTGGCTGCTGACTGGGAGTATATTCTATTTGCAGTGCTTGCTATTATTATTATTACTGCCCTGGCCATCTACCTGTGCCGCTTCGATTTCCATAGGGCTTTTATCGCACTTACCGGGATAACCGCTGTTGCCATTGACCTCGATGTGATTACCGGTTTTCACATGATTCAAAGATCAGTGCTTGGTTACGATCCCATGGCCGGTGCACGCTATTACGGCATCGGCAATGAATATATGGGAATACTGCTCGGCAGCATTATCATTTTAGGTGCCGTAGCATACGATAAATTTCCACGTAAATGGATGCTGGGGCTGATAACCCTCGTTTTTTTAATGCACTGTTACATTATCGCCGGACCTTCGCTTGGTGCTCAATCTGACGGGGTGCTCACTGCGCCGGCCGCCTTCCTGGTAACCATCGCGTTGCTGGGTAATGTCAGGATAAATCCCCGGGTTTTGTTGGGCATGTTGGGTATAGTAGTGGCGTCTATCCTGGGCCTTACCCTGTATGACATGAGTCGCCCCGTGGAAATGCAAACCCACATTGGCCGTGCAGCCCATCAAATAATTTCGGGGGGATGGAAGGAAGGCATTATTATAATTGCCCGCAAATTGGGAATGAATTTCAAGCTAATCCGCTATACCATCTGGAGCCGTGTTTTCCTGGTAATGCTGGGTGTCCTGGCCCTGTTGATATATAGGCCGGTGGGTGCCATGGAGAAAATCAGACTGCAGAGACCACGTATAATAAAAGGCTTTGCCGGTATACTAACGGGAGCCATCGTAGGACTTATCATAAATGATTCCGGAATCGTTGCTGCCGCTACTACCAGTATTTATATGGTAATACCGCTTTTGCTGCTAATGATGAATTTACAGAAAAAACCGGTTGATTAACTATTAACCCCAACCGGACTGTGTGATAAGGATAAGTTCCCCATTTAAAGCCCTTTACTTTGACCTGAGTACATCTTATAATTAGGAAGGAAAATATAAGATGTAGTTGTACAAGTGGGGGCGTGGCTCAGCTGGGAGAGCACCTCGTTCGCAACGAGGGGGTCGTGGGTTCGAATCCCATCGTCTCCACCAAAACTTTAGGTGTTTATAGATGTCATGCGGTTAAACCCGTATGGCATTAGCTTTTTTATGGGCGCGGGGAGCAATACCGGGGAGACCATGTTCTTAGATTATCACGGATGTAACTCGTATAAAAGATAATAATGACTATGATTATATATATATTTGAAAAATGGCAGTTCTTCTATTGACAAGCCATTAAAGCGAAGATATAATTAGTTGCATCAAAAGTTCCTAAGTCATAAGTATACTTTAACCTTTTGAAACCTGCAGGTTCTATTTTTGATATTGTATATTAATCAATCAAATCTAAAAAATGGGTAAAGGCGCTCGTGGAGGCATCCACGGGCGCTTTTTTTTACAACCGAGTACATGTACAAGCCAACCTGCTATTACCGGTATAATCTATGTATGCCTGGCAACAATGCAGTAAACCAAGATATTTGGAGGTATACCAGCTAAATACGGGAAAACCAGAGCAAATTAGTTGAAGAAACATTTAAGTTATGCACGAAGAGGTGTAATGCTGTCTAATCTTAAAGCAGCAAAGCTCTTCGTGTTTTTATTTTATTGAAGGAGGAAGAAAAATGATTAAAGATGTTTTAACACTATCTGTCGTGACTCTGAATTCTGAATGGGGAGAAAAGGAAAAAAATTTGAATCGAATTGCAGGATATATTGAATGTGCAGCCAACCGGGGATCCGATATGATAGTTTTCCCGGAAATGGCACTTACCAGCTATGATGACATCGCTTCAACACCGAAAGAAGAAAAAATGCAGACGCGTTTAGCTGAAACCATTCCCGGTCAGGCTACCGGCATAATTGAGGAATTAGCCAGAACTTATGGAATTTATGTATTTATGGGTATGCCGGAATTAGACCAAAATGATATGCAAACCGTTTACAATTCAGTTGCTGTGTTTTCACCCGAAGGACTTGCAGGTTCTTACCGCAAGATGCATCTTCCTGCGCCGGAACCCAACTGGGCTACCAGGGGAGATAAGCCGATGATGATCGACACGCCATGGGGTCCGGTAGGCATTTCCATTTGCTATGATTCCTATTGCTTCCCGGAAATGCTCCGTTACTACGTTGCAAAAGGTGCAAGACTGGTTATCAACTGCACCGCCCTGGCACATTGCCATGGACCCAATCTTGGCAGAGCTTCTTTGGAGCCCAATTCATATATTAACGGTGTATTCATTGCTTCCGCTAATCTGGGCGGTCTGGATGTGGATAATTATTTTTGGGGTGGGAGCAGTATCCTGGGACCATCACGCAAAACCTGGACTCCGCATTATTATGCCGGGATGCCTTTTAATGCGGAAGGGGCCGACGAAGAAGCAATGTACACAGCGACAATTGATTTAGCGCTTGCCACACGTGCTCTGGCACAATATAACCCTGCTGTAGACGGGCCGGATTTCCGTCCTGATAAATATGTGGAAATGTACTCCGAACTTCTGAACATGCCTCCATTCAAAAAATAAACTCGGTAAAACCTAAATGGGAAATGGAATTTGTACCCCAATCCTTATTGTAATGGCGCAATTATACAGGTAACTGGTAATTGCGCCTTATAATTTTAAGCCATTATTCTTTAATATTCAGGGGGAATTATTATGAAATTGAAAAGAAAAATAAAAGCGGTATTGGCATCAATATTAGTCTTGTCCCTGTCAGCCGGTATGGCAGGCTGCGGCGGTGGCGAAAAATCTTCCGATACACTCAAAGTAGGTATTTTGCTATCTTCAAGTGGTTCGACTGCTGTGCTTGAGAAATCAATGATTAATGCAGCTACTATGGCGTTCGATGAAATTAATGCTGCCGGCGGCATAAACGGGAAGAAAATTGAGTATATTCACGAGGATTATGCTTCTGATCCGGCCAAGGCAACTGAAAAAATCAAAAAATTAATCGAACAGGACGAGGTTGTAGCTACAGTTGGCTGTTTAACTTCTGCCAGCCGTCAGGCAACACTTCCTACTCTTCTGGATGATAATTCTTTGCTGGTATATCCGGTTTATACTGAAGGCGAAGAAATTCATCCTAATGTAATCTATGTTGGTGCCATGCCTAACCAACAAGCAACCGATTATGTTCCATGGCTGATTAAAAATGAAGGAAAGAAAGCATTCTTTGTGGGTTCTGATTATGTGTTCCCCAAAACCTGTAACAAACAGGCCAAGAAGCTGGTAGAAATGAATGGTGGCGAAGTTGTTGGGGAAGAGTATGCCCCGTTAGGGCATTCTGATTTTTCAACCATCATACAGAAGATTAAACAAGCCAGTCCTGATTTTATATACTGCGATCTGGTCGGTGACAGTGCGATATCTTTCTACAAGGCTTACAAACAGTATGGTCTGGACCCGAAAACTTGTCCGATAGCTGCTATTACTGTAGATGAAATGTCAGTAAAAGGCATGGGCGCAGAATATGCAGCAGGTCATTATACCTCAATGAATTACTTCTCAACCCTTAATACTCCTAAAAGTCAGGAATTTGTAAAAAAATATCACGAGAAATTTAAAGACGGATCTACTATCACCTGCCTGGCTGAGTCCACTTATGATTCATGCTATTTGTTGGCAGAGGCATTGGAAAAAGTATCAGATCCGAAGGACACCACTGCTTTAATCAAAGCCTTTTCGGGCTTGGAATTTGATGCGCCTCAAGGAAAAATCAAGGTAGATGATACTAATCATTGTACATGGATGTATTCAAGGTTTGGCAAGTGTAATGATAACGGTGAATTTGAGATTGTCTATGAGTCAAAAGAGACCATAAAACCGGAACCATGGCCATTGATACTGTATCCCAATGGCAACCCGGCCAAAACGTATTAATTAGAATGTCGGCGTTAGAAAGATTTGAATAAAGTGAGGTCGGCATGTTTACACCTCACTTTATTCAACAAGCCGGCTTTGGTAAACCTAGTTTAACAGCGTAAGTGCACAAACTCATATGAAATAACAGGATACAGGATAGAGGTCATTTTGGAAGAGAGGTGAAAAGCATGTCTGTTTTTATGCAACAATTTGCAAACGGCGTTAACCTGGCGGCTCTTTTACTTATAGCTGCGCTAGGGCTGGTTATTATCTTCGGTCTTATGAACGTAATAAATATGGCTCATGGCGAATTGATTATGATCGGGGCTTATGCGACGTACTTTGCAAATACGGTATTGGATCTTCCTTTTTGGGTTGCCATGATCATTGCTTTTTTAGTATCGGCAGCAGTAGGTATCTTGATAGAAGTTATTATTATCAAAAGGCTTTATTCAAAACCGACGGAGACTCTGTTAGCCACATTTGCATTGTCAATTATATTTGTGCAATTGGTACAATTAATATTTTCACCGGAGAATAAATACGTTGCAATGCCCATTAAAGGAATATTAAAAGTTGGCACGGTAAGCATTCCCAATTACAATCTGTTTATCATTGCGGTTGCTTTGTCGATCCTTGCCATGACAGGAGTGCTATTGCTAAAAACTAAGTTTGGCAAAAAGATGAGAGCAGTTACACAAAACCGCCAGATGGTTGAGTGTCTGGGTATCGCAACGTCAAAAGTTGACACCTGGACCTTTGCCTATGGAGCGGGTCTGGCCGGGTTGGCGGGGGCTGTTATTGCTCCTATAAACAGCGTTTCTCCTACAATGGGTGGGGCCTATCTGACTGATTCATTTATGACGGTAGTTGTCGGCGGTGTTCAATCGATTATAGGTACCGCTTTGGGCTCAGGCATTGTTGGTGAATCACGAACAATTCTGGCGGGCTTTAGTAACGAAGTTTTCGCAAAGATATTGGTGTTCCTGATTATTATTGTAATCATTAGATTTAAGCCGGAAGGCTTATTTGCCAGGGAAAGGAGATAAGAAAGTATGACTAAGTTAAAAAAAATTCCAATAAATAGATGGATTGACTTGGGTGTCTTGCTGTTCCTTCTCGTATTCCCACTATTTACACAGACTTTCAGAGTTGAGATGATGGGCAGATTCATAGCTTATGTAATATTTGCAATCTCTCTGGATTTGCTGTGGGGGTACACAGGGCTCATGAGTCTTGGACATGCAGTGCTTTTTGGCATGGGCGGCTACATGATCGCGCTATGCTACTCAATGCAAGGCGGAGTTCCGGCATTTATGACCAGAGAGGGGATCAATGCTATTCCATCATTCCTTGTACCACTGCAGACGCCTGCCGTCGCAGTCATTGCTGGATTGCTGCTGCCTGTAGTGTTCGCTTTTATATTGGGCAATTTCCTGTTCAGGAGTAAAGTAAGCGGAGTATTCTTTTCTATCATTACGCTGGCTTTGGCTCAGATTTTTAAAGACTTTATTATCAACCAGCAAAAATTCACCAACGGATTCAATGGACTGCAGGGAGTGCCGAGGTTTCCAATTGACGGTATTCCACTATCCAAAATTCATTATTATTATATAATCCTGTTGGTTGCGGTACTGGTATATCTGTTTTGCCTATGGCTTACCAAAAGCAGGTTTGGCAAAGTCGCAGTTTCCATAAGGGAAAATGAAGCCCGGCTTGGCTTCTTGGGGTATAAACCTGCGAACTTTAAGATCGTGATTTATATGATTTCAGGGTTCATTGCTGGCCTGGCCGGCATTTTATATACACCCATGACCAATGGGATTACACCGGAGGACGTCAGTGTGGTTGCATCTACAGCGGTTCTGGTCTGGCTTGCCGTTGGCGGACGAGGAAATTTGACAGGTGCCATTGTAGGAACGCTATGTGTAAACTGGGCGCAGAGTTTGCTTTCTGAAAGTTTTGCTGACTATTGGCAGCTCATATTGGGTATTATCCTTCTTGCCATTGTATTTTTTATACCTAATGGTTTAGTTGGCAAAGTAATTGAGAAACAACATAATTTCAGGATAAACAGGAAGAGAGTAAAAATAACTGCCTTTAACCGATCGATGAAAGGAGCGGAAGTTTAGATGGGTGCATTGCTTGAAATAAAAGACCTCGGTGTTGATTTTGGCGGATTCAGAGCAGTTGATAGTGTTAATATGAAGATAGGAGATGGTGAAATACGCGTAATTATCGGTCCTAACGGTGCTGGAAAAACAACATTTATGGACATGGTTACAGGAAAAACGAGACCAACAAAAGGTACTATATTCTTCAATGGGCATAACATTACCGGTAAGGAACCAGGTGAAATAGCCGGCAAATATAAAATAGGCCGTAAATTCCAAGGCCCAAATATTTTCGAAAATATGTCGGTCTACCAAAACATAGAGATTGCTCTAAAAGGCTATACGTCAATTTGGCATACATTGACATACAAACCTAACACCAGGAAGAGAGAGAGAATCAAAGCAATTCTAAAAAAAATTAAACTTTATGATATGAAGGATTTTATGTCAAGCGAACTTTCTCATGGGCAAAGACAATGGCTTGAGATTGGTATGGTTATGGCTCAATCACCAAAACTTATTATACTTGACGAACCAACCGCAGGGATGACCGCAGATGAAACACACCAAACCGGCGAAATGGTCAAGGAACTTGCAGGAGAACATACAATCATAGTCACTGAGCACGATATGGATTTTGTTCGCCAGGTAGCAAACAGGGTTACGGTACTTCATCAAGGAAAGCTTTTAGCGGAAGGCCTTTTGGAGGAAGTGGAAAAGAACCCGGAGGTTATTCAAGTTTATCTGAAGGAAGATTAATGTGATAGGAATCTCTGAAATGTTTAGGAGTTGCCAAGTACCTGAAAGGGCATTTGTGAATTTAGGCACAATTATCAATTGTAGGAAAGGGGGCCTGCAAAATGCTGAAAGTCAGGGACATTAAAGTAAACTACGGCAAAAGCAAAATTATAAACGGCATGAGTTTTGATATTCATACGGGTGACAAGCTAGTCATTATAGGTAGAAACGGTGTGGGTAAAACGACATTACTTAAAAGTGTTGTGGGTCTGCTGCCTCTTGTACAGGGTAGTATAGATTTCTTTGACCAGGATATTTCCACAACCAGTACCCACGATCGTTCCAGACTGGGGATTGCTTACGTTCCTCAAGGACGTGAAATTATTCCCTATCTTACTGTTGAGGAAAATTTGGAACTCGGCGGATATGCTCACAGAAACAATAGTGATGATTTAAAGCAAAAAGTACTTACCTATTTTCCTGCACTTCGTGAGCATCTAAAAAGAAAAGGCGGCGTTCTCTCGGGTGGCCAGCAGCAACAGTTGGCAATCGGTCGCGCACTGATGTCATCACCCAAAATACTGCTTTTAGATGAACCGACAGAAGGTATTCAACCCAATATTGTTGCTGAAATTGCAAATATATTGAATAGAATCCGTGAGGAAATGTCCATTACGATCGTGATCGTTGAACAGAACTTAAAATTTGCCTTAAAAATTGCCGAAAAATTTATCGTAATCCAAAAGGGAGAAATTGTTGTACAGGGCAAGACTAACGAATTGTCTCAAGAAATTATCAATAGTTATTTAACAATCTAATAGGTTATATAGACCTGGTTCAACTGACAACGAATTCTAATAGTGGATTTTAGAAGCAAGAACACCAAAATCCAAATCAGATAGATCTATAGAAGGCTGCACTTAACAAGTACTTGGTTATTAAAAAGCCAAGTACTTGTTAGGATATATATCTAATAGCTAGTAAACGATGATATTATAGCATGCCCGGCGATAACGCAAATGGTCACCACTGACATAAAGCTCAGTAGGCCCAGTATGATTTTGAATTTTACTCTCACGCCGTCACCTCCAACCGATAGCCCAAGCCGCGAACGGTGGTAATCTTAAAACCGCTTGTTTCAGTCGGGAACCGCTCGCAAAGACGCGCCTTGAACCCTTTGCTTTCTCCGCGTGAAAGCAACAGACACTTTTCCTACAATGGCATTATATTTTCCAACAAAAAAAAGTGACGTTTCCACTTTGAAATAGGAATGATATTTTTGACTTGTATGCAATGCGGGGCTTAGCTCCAAACGCAAGAGAGTATACAGTGATGCAGACAAAAAATTTTGGCAAGGTCATTCAAATGGAAGTTGGTGCCCTTTTAGTAGGGTGTATTATAAAATATAGGGCAGAAGGTTCATTTCATCGCGGCGATGAAAAAGGGATGTTTGAATTTGGCGGTTCTACCGTTGTTAGAATGGGATATAAAATTGGAGAAAAAGCTGTGCACGGAGAGGACGGGATGCAATGAATATCTGGGGAATGATTTTAGGCATTGTTTTTATGGTATCTTTTTACGGAGGCACGAACTTTTATATCGGGAGAAGGATATTTCAATGTCTTAGGTTTCTTTTCCCAAATATAAATGGAGTGGCATACACAGTTATATATATTTTTTTTGCGTTATCGTTGATAATCGGTTATTTGCCGTTACCTTCCGGCATTAAGGGAGTAATGAGTTGGATAGGCTCGCTTTGGATGGGCATTTTTATATATCTGTTATTGCTTTTTCTCGTGGCGGACTTAATTATATTACTCGGGACTATAGTACAGGTAATTCCCCGTCCTGTACCTCAGGTTATCCGTTTTTGTGCAGGTTTGATTGGGATTTTGTTAACCACCGGCTTGGTTAGCTATGGCATATATAACGCAGATCAGATTAAATATGCTTCCTATGAGGTTCAAGTGAAAGAACCTACTTTATCAGATGACATGAAAATAACCCTGATAAGCGATTTGCATTTAGGAGCCATGAATTCTGAAAAACGTCTTGAGAGTATAGTACAGGGTATAAATGATTTGGAACCTGATATTGTGTGTCTGGCCGGAGATATTTTTAACGGTGATTATAATGCTGTTTATAATCCTGACGAAGCAATTGATTTGCTTAAAGGTATCACGGCAAAATATGGCGTATATGCCTGTCTGGGAAATCATGACGGTGGAGACACGTTCAACGAATTCGTCCGCTTCCTTAAGCAAAGCAATATAAAGCTCCTGAATGATGAATACGTCATTATTGATGAGCGGTTGGCTCTGTTTGGACGGGTAGATTCGTCGCCGATTGGTGGTTATGGAGAACTGCAACGGAAAGATATTACGGAAACTATAGCTTCATTGGACACAAATATGCCTGTTGTGGTTATGGATCATAATCCTGCAAACATCGAACAGTATGGCGAAGAGGTTGATTTAATACTTGCCGGACATACGCACAGAGGCCAGATATTTCCGGGCAGCTTGATAACAAACGCCATGTATATTGTTGATTATGGTCATTACCAAAAGGATGCCGACAGCCCTCATGTTATCGTTACGTCGGGCGTAGGTACTTGGGGTATGCCAATGCGGGTCGGTACGAATAGTGAAATCGCAAGTATTAATTTGCGTTAGAACGAAAGGCTGCTAAGTAGGGCTTGCTGAACCGGGATCTTAATTCGTTTAAACAAAACCCAGTTGGGCAAGGCGGAAATAGCTTCTGAAAAAATGTAATGTTCCCCAAGGGCGAAGAATAGGTAGCTATGGACAAGCTTGTTTATCGCACAAGTCGTCATGACGAGATATATATGTCCTACTACCGTTTAGCGGGAAAACGGCCTGAAAACATACGCCGTTTCCTTTTCAAAAAAATAAGAATCGGAGGCGCGTCGTCTCTTACTCTCTGTTTAAGGACACGGCGGCATAAGGAGAATGCCGCCGTGTTTCTTTGTGTGGAGGCAGGCCCTCCGCAATTTTTTCAACTGTCTACTTGACAGGGAACAGTTCACATTGTGCCGCTTCCTTCAGTGTCCGCACGTAACGTATATTTATTCTCTGATCCCGTCACAGCGTCCAGCTTGCCGCCTGATTCTGCACCTCGACCATGTGTTTGAATAAGCCGCCCTGCCGCAACAGCTCTTGCGGAGAACCTTGCTGGGCGACGAAACCCTGGTCGAGCACAACGATCTTGTCCGTATCGGCAACGGTTCTCATGCGGTGCGCGATGATCAGCACGGTCTTATCCCGAATGAGTTGTGAGATTGCGGACTGGATCATGGTCTCGTTTTCAACATCAAGGGATGCCGTAGCTTCATCCAGAAGAATGATGGGCGCATTTTTTAGAAACGCGCGCGCGATGGAAATGCGCTGGCGTTCGCCTCCGGACAGTTCAGAGCCGTTTTCTCCGATCATGGTGTTCCAGCCATCCGGCAGCTTTTCGGCAAATTCATCGCAATGAGCATACCTGGCGGCGGTCAGGACCTCTTCGTCGGTTGCGTTTTTCCTCCCGACCCGGATATTCTCCATGATCGTGTTATTGAACAGGGTCACGTCCTGAAACACGATTGAGTACAAGGAAAGTAGCGTTTCGGGTTCGATCCGGGAAATATCCGCGCCACCCACGGTAATTCTGCCGCTGCTACAATCCCAGAACCGGGCGGCAAGCCGCGACACGGTCGTCTTTCCGCCTCCGGACGGGCCGATCAGCGCGGTCACTTCACCTTGCTTGGCGGTAAAGGATACATCCTGCAGAACATTTTCTTCTCCATTGTATGCGAAACCGACATGATCGAATACGATATCGCAGCCCTGGTTGGCTAAAACGGTCTCGCCGCTTTGCACAGGGTAATCGAGAATTTCGTTCATACGTTCGGTTTGGACATTGGCGGCGATGATCGCGGCAAGGTTTTGCAGGGCGGACTGCATCGGGTCATACATACGTGAAACCACCAGCAGGAACATAAAGAAGGTCAGAACGTCGAGACTTCCATCGGCAAGCAGGACGCCTCCGGTCAGGGCGACCGTCGCAATACCCAGCTTTAGGATCATCTGCGCGGAAGCGACAAATACGGCGGTGCCGAGCTCGGTCAAGACCGAGCGTTTCTCAACGGCTTTTATTTTTTTATCGAGTCCCGCCAGATAGTCTTCTTCCGCATTGTTCGCCTTGAGGTCCCGGACCGATTCCAGGCATTCCTGAATGCCATCCGCGCAGGCTATCTTTACCGCCATCTGTTTACGCCCCAGCGCTTTCTGCACGTTTGAGGAAAACAGCACAATACCAAAGGAGATGGGAAGCACCCAAAACGCCGCCAATGCCATGCGCCAGTCAAAGAAAAACAAGCAGGCCGCTACGACGAATGTTGATATTAAAGCCCCGAATAGTTCCGGTATGAAATGGGAAAACGTCGTTTCAAGGGATGTGCAGTCGGCCATGACCGTACTGGTCAGATCAGCCAGATCTTTCTTACCGAAGAAAGATAACGGGAGCTTTCTGAGCTTTTCGGCCAGGGAGATCCGGCGAACGCCGCTTTCCGCATAGGTAGCGAAGTAACAGGCGTTGTACTGAATCCAGGTCGTTAAAAAGATCAGGATAAGGCACACGGCCGTGCCTATGCTATAAAAGGCCGTACGGTTTCCGGGCACACCTCCGTTCAAAAGATCGCTCACCAGGCAGTAAAGAAGGCCAACCGGTATCATCAAAACAAAGTTTGCCAGCGCGCACGAGGTGCAGCTCTTGATAAGATCTTTGGCGCCCTGCTCGGAAAGGGCGTATTTGTGCCGGATTTTATTAAGCAAGCTCATGTTTCACACCCACTTTCCATTTTGCGGCGCGGTTGTATTCAAGCCACATGCGCGCATAGGGGCCTTTACTCTGAATAAGCTGCCCGTGGCTGCCGGTTTCTTCGATATGGCCGTCTTTCAGTACGAATATCCGGTCAGAGCTAACAATGGTGGTCAGCCGGTGCGCAATCATAATTACGGTCTTACCTTTGGAAAGCGCCGTAAACGCGGCCTGCACCTTAAATTCATTGTCCGGATCGGCGAAAGCCGTCGCCTCGTCCAGAATAATAATCGGCGTATTTTTCAGCATGATACGGGCAATTGCTATACGCTGCTGTTCGCCCCCGGATAGATAAATGCCCTTCGTCCCGATCACGGTATCGATTCCATTCGGCATTTTTCCGATGATATCGCTGCATTGTGCCGCCTCAAGAGCTGCCGTAACCTCCTCGCGGGTGGCGTCCGGTTTTGCCATGCGAACGTTTTCCAGAATAGATGTTTTCAGCAGTTTGCTCTCCTGAAAGACAAAGGATACCGTATTCATCAATTCTTCTTTCGGGATGTCCTTGATGTTTACGCCGCCGATCATGATTTTGCCGCTGTTCACATCCCAGAAACGGGCGATGACGCTGGCAAGCGTCGTTTTTCCTCCGCCTGAAGGACCGACCAACGCCACCCGCTCACCGGGCATGATATGCAAGGATACATGATCCAGCGCGTTGGCTTTCGCGCTATTATAACGGAACGAAACATCATCAAGCATAACGGAGTTGTCTGTCAAATAAGCAGGCCGCATGGACTCCGGAAGGGGCGTAAGCGCCATTACACTGTCGATCCGCTCCAGTGCGTCGGCCACAATCATCTGGTTCTCGCTGGAAAACATGATTTTTGTCAGCGTGACGGTTATGATCGGCGTAAAAATAATATAAAAGAGCAGATTCAGTAAAAAAGTATTACTTACGCCGCTTTGCGTCATGATAAGCGCCGCCGCGATCAGCACGGCAAACACGGCGTTGATCACCGTTGTGTAAAACATCATCGGTAACCGCAAATTCTTGGTATAGGCAATGACCCATTTTTCATAGTTGTCAATAGAGGCTTTAAATCTTTTGAATGAAAACACTGACTGTCCAAAAGTTTTGACGACAGGAATCCCGCGGACATATTCCACGGCTTCATTGGACATCTGTCCAAGCGCGTCCTGATATTCTTTCATTTTCGTGCGCATCTTCGCACCGGTCATGGTCGCCATCAGGATAAACGCCAGTACAATCGGCATCAGGCTGAGCAGCCCGAGCCGCCAGTCAAATACAAGCAGAAGGGCCAGCATGCCGATGGGAGTCGTGATCGCACCCGCGCGGTCCGGCAGCTGATGCGCAAGATAGGCCTCCGTCGCGGCACTGGATTCGTTAATGATTTTACGAAGCATACCGCTTCCGAAGCTATCCATGAACCCAAGAGGCAGCGTAACGATATGATGCATGATCTGACTGCGGATATTGGACGCGATTCTGAATGCCGCGATATGCGAACACATCAGCGCGCCGACATAGATCAGCATTGCCAGAAGCGCAAACAGCACAGCCATCCAGCCGCTGTGAGCAAGATTTTGCGCTGCGCCGTAATCGGGCGAAACCTCGAGCACCTCTTTAATAATTTTCCATATATATACGAACGGTATGAGCGCGACCAGCGCACTGACCGCGGACAGGACCCAGGACAAGACCGTCAGGTATTTATAACGTCCGGCATATTCAAACAGCTTGGTCAGGGACGATTGCTTTTTCATGATATCCTCCTTCCCGACCGCCGCAATGATTCTCCATAATTGTCTCCAAGGCGTTAAGACTGCTGGAATGGGAACGCTCAATGATCGCGTGGCACCGCTTTGCTTCCGATACGGCCACTTTTCTCATCTTATGCGAAACTGTATTTGTAAACAGAATAATCAGATCAGGTGATCCAATCTTGTGTTTCAGGTCGCCGTTTGTTTTCACATAAACTTTCGCTTTGCAGCCATACTTTTCACAGGTATCTACATACAACCGCTGCATACAGTGGTTTCCTCCGACAATTACAACAGTCACAATTTTCCTCCTTCTTTCTGGTTAGAGTACCTTAACCAAGGTTTTATTTTTTAGCGCCTTTCGGCGCACCTCTCATCCTATTTATCATCCGGTCCCCGCGAAAAATCAGGGCGTATTTCGCATAATTTCGCACATGTTTACGACACCTTCTTCAGGAATCCCGGCCAGCAGCAAAAACGCGGCGTTTTTGGAGTCTTCCAGCGATAAAGCGAGCTTCCGGCTGAGAAAGTGCAAGATGATATCGTAATACGCGACATACCGCGCGGCAAGCTCGCGGCCTTCTTCCGTGAAAAATACCAGGCCGTATTTCACCTTTTGCACCAAAGCTTTATTACAAAGTGTTTCGATCATTCCATGTACGCTGGGTTTTGTGACATTAAGCGCTTCCGCGATATCGATGCATTGCATTCCCTTTTCATCGTCGAGAGAATGCATAGCGATCAGATACCGGATGGATGATACGGACAGGGTCTGCATTCTCATACATCCTTTTCTCCTTAAAACAGCCCCTGGGGAGCGCGTGTAAAAACGTGCTCCCCCTATAGGCTTATTTTTCATGATGACAGCCGTCGCTCATAGGGCAGCCCCCGCAGTCGCAGCCGCAGGAGGACTTGCCTTCTTTTTTATTTTTAACCATGTGAACGATAATAAGCGTCACAATAACGAGCAGGACTGCACAAACAGCAATGTTCGCCAGATTTTCCATGATCCAGTTCAACATATTTACCCCTCCTTATGGCCGATAACAGCGTTGTTTACTTTTTCCCCTCTTTGAAAAAACCGATGATGATCTTTACCGCCGCGATCAACAGGATCGCCAGTACGGCAAGAACCGCAATATCGGCTGTCCCAAGCTCAATACTGGTCGTCACAGTGATTATGCCGCCATCTGATGTTCTGATTGCTCGGCAAGCCTTGCGGGCCTCATGTTCGGATCAGGCCGGAACAGGAGGTAAAGTATCAAGGCCAACACCGCGAAAGCTACGACCGTCGCGGCGCCGAAAGCAACCTCTCCCAGGATCAGGCCGCCGATCTGATAGACCATCAGGGCGATGCAATATGACAGTACATTCTGGAAGAGAATGGCAAACCAGAAGAACTTTCGCGAACCCATTTCCTTTGACAGCGTGGAAATTGCCGCCAGGCAGGGAGAATCGAACAGATTGAAAAACAGGAACGAAACGGCTGCGATGCTCGTGGGGAAGAATGCCGCAAACTGTGCATGCATGGAAACCGCATATTCCTCGACTGCTCCCAGACCGGACAGGACACCCATGGTGGAGACAATGCCTTCTTTGGCGACAAAGCCGCTTAAACTGGAGGCCACGGCCTGCCAGGTGCCAAAACCCAGCGGTTGGAAAATCCAGGCAATAGCGCCGCCGATAGTCGCCAGGAAACAATATTCAGTATCCACCAGCCCAAACACTCCGTCCTGGATGCCAAAGCTGCCCAGGAACCACATAACAGCGCAGCAGAGGAACAGGATTGTTCCGGCCTTTTTCAGGAATGCCCAGATGCGCTCCCAAACGTGGAGAAAAATGCCTTTAATTGACGGAATATGGTACTGCGGCAGCTCCATAACAAAGGGGGCGGGGTCGCCGGAAAAGAGTCTTGTCTTCTTTAAAATAATACAGGAGATGATGACAATGGCTATGCCCGAAAAATACATGAGCGGAGCCATCCACCACGCGCCGCCCATCAGGAAACCGGCGATCAGCGCGATGACCGGCAGCTTGGCGCCGCAGGGGATAAACGTAGTCGTCATCATCGTCATTCTGCGGTCCTTTTCGTTTTCAATCGTGCGGCTGGCCATGATCCCCGGTACGCCGCAGCCGGAGGAGATCAGAAACGGGATGAAGCTCTTACCCGAAAGGCCGAAGCGGCGGAAAATGCGGTCCATAATGAAGGCTACGCGCGCCATATAGCCGCAGTCTTCCAGAATGGAAAGGAAAAGAAACACAATAGCCATTTGCGGCGCGAAACCGATGGGGGCAGCGAGGCCGCCGATGATGCCGTCCACTACCAGGGAGACGACCCAGGCCGCTGCGCCGATGTTTTCCAGGAAGCTCTGTACGCCGGGTTGTATCCATGCACCGAAGAACGTGTCGTTCGTCCAGTCGGTAACCACACCGCCCAGCGTGGAAACGGAAACATAGTAGACAACGAACATGACCGCCGCGAAGATAGGCAGGGCCAGCCAGCGGTTGGTAACCGTCTTGTCGATCTTATCGGAGGTGGAGAGCTTGCCGGCGCTTTTCTTCTTGTAACAGCCCCGGAGGACCGACGCTATGTAGATATAGCGTTCGTTCGTAATAATGCTTTCGGCATCGTCGTCCAGTTCCTTCTCGGCAGCTTTAATGTCTTCTTCAATATGGTCAAGCACTGATTTATCCAGTTTTAACTGATTCAGAACCTTTTCATCCCGCTCAAAAATCTTGATGGCGTACCAGCGCTGCTGTTCCTGCGGCATGTCGTGGACCACTGCCTCCTCAATATGGGCCAGCGCATGCTCCACCGCGCCGGAGAACGTGTGCATCGGAACGGTTTTGGTAGATTTCGCGGCATTGACAGCCGCTTGTGCCGCTTCCATCGTGCCGGTACCCTTCAAAGCCGATATCTCCACAACCTTGCATCCAAGCTCGCGGGAGAGTTCCTCAATATTAATTTTATCCCCGTTCTTCTTCACCACGTCCATCATGTTGACGGCGATTACTACGGGAATGCCAAGCTCCGTCAGCTGGGTGGTAAGGTATAGATTCCGTTCCAGATTCGTGCCGTCCACGATGTTGAGGATCACGTCCGGCCGTTCGCCGATCAAATAATTTCTCGCCACCACTTCCTCCAGGGTATAGGGGGAAAGCGAGTAGATACCCGGCAGGTCCATAATAACGATATCTTTATGATTCCTGAGTTTGCCTTCCTTTTTCTCCACCGTGACGCCCGGCCAGTTGCCGACATACTGATTGGAACCGGTCAGCGCGTTGAACAGCGTCGTTTTGCCGCTGTTCGGGTTGCCCGCCAGGGCAATTTTAATTCCCATTGCCAAATCCTCCCTTTCTTAGTTAGAGCCATTTAACCATTCGGCAAAAAATAAAGGTCGTCCCTTGGGATCATCCGACCTCAATCATTTCCGCGTCCGCCTTGCGGATGGAGAGCTCATAACCGCGCACTGTCACTTCCACCGGATCGCCGAGCGGAGCCACCTTGCGGACATAGACATCAATGCCTTTAGTGATTCCCATATCCATCAGGCGGCGCTTGACCGCACCTTCGCCATGAAGCTTCTTAACCGCTACCGTTTCACCGATTTTTGCATCCCTGAGCGTTTTCATCAGCGCTTCCCCCTTCCTTTTTATATCATTATTTTGCCGGCCATCTCTTTACTGATGGCGATGCGGGATTCTTTGATATTGACGATGACATTACCTCCCAGCATGGCAATCACCCTGACATTTCCCCCGGCGATAAAACCGAGATCTTCCAGGTGTTTTTTAACGTCGGCTTTTCCGCCGACCTTTTTGATGATGTTTTCCTCGCCGACTGCTGCAAGCGTTAGCGGCATCATAGTATCCTCCTCCCCTTGATTAGATTACTCTAACCTATACCTTAAACAATTGCTAGATTACCTTAACCGACCTTTTGAACAATCAGTTAGTGTACTCTAACCGATTGTTAGTTTAATGTATCTAACTGTAATTGTCAATAGGTTTTATAAAATATTGATTTTCTGGTTAGAGTATGTTAACCTGCACGTAATACCCGAATGAAAGTTGGTAAAAACGCTATGCAAATACTAAAAGCGTCAGAGGATTATCTCGAAATGATGCTGATGTTAATGGAAAAACACGGCTATATCCGCTCGATTGACATAGCCGCCGAACTAAATGTAACGAAGCCCAGCGTATCTTACGCAACCAAGCGCCTTAGGGAAAACGGTTATATCACGATGGATAAAGACGGCCTCATTACGTTGACTGATTCGGGGATGGAAATCGCCTCCCGCATTTATGAGCGTCACAAACTGCTGACCGAATTTCTTGTCAGGCTGGGTGTTGACGAAAAGACTGCCCGCGAGGATGCTTGTAAGATAGAGCATGACATCAGTGAGAAAACCTTCGCCGCTATTTGCCGTTATGCGCAACAAAAATAAAAATAAGGGCTAAACGGGCTGCTTGACTGACAGACGAAAAATATTGAAGTCTCCTAATGGAATACGGGTTGGTGGAAGAGAGATATGAACGATACGCTAAAAGTCATTGCCGGGATCCTCATCCCGCTTCTGGGCACTACCTTAGGCGCGGCCATGGTGTTTTTCATGAAGGGAGATATGAAACCGTACGTCCAGAAGACACTACTCGGTTTTGCTTCCGGAGTGATGATTGCAGCCTCGGTCTGGTCCCTGCTGATTCCGGCTATCGAAATGGAGGAGGCGGCCGGCGGTGTCGCCTGGCTTCCGGCGGTGGCCGGTTTTCTGTTTGGCACCGGCTTTCTGCTGTTGCTTGATACTATTATTCCGCATCTGCACTTAAACTCCGAACACCCGGAGGGCAGGCCCAGCGGGCTTGGAAACGCTTTTATGCTTGTGCTTGCGGTAACTTTGCACAATATACCAGAGGGTATGGCGGTGGGTGTTGTGCTGGCCGGTATGTTAAATAGCGGCGGAGCTGTAATCACGGCTGCCAGTGCTTTTGCTCTGGCAATCGGTATTGCCATACAGAACTTTCCGGAAGGCGCTATCATTTCCATGCCTCTGGTGGGCACAGGGCTGCCCAGACTCAAAGCCTTCCGCTATGGATTTTTATCCGGCATTGTGGAGCCCGTAGGAGCAATTATTACCATTCTGCTGACATCCCTGGTCACCCCGATTCTTCCCTATATACTCTCATTTGCTGCCGGCGCGATGATTTATGTGGTCGTAGAAGAACTCATTCCGGAAGCTCAGGCGGGCGAACATAGCAATGCCTGCACCATCGGGGTAGCTCTTGGTTTCGCGCTGATGCTGCTGCTGGATGTAGCGCTCGGATGAGGGCGGTATTATCTGTACACGAAAATAGTAGCCGTGCTTTACATGACCTATTTCTTATCGCTTCTTCCATCTTCCCACAGTATAAGATGATGATATTGATGATAGAACTGGTAGCATTAAGGTTATCAAGCATGTTAGTGGGGTTTTCCCGATAAAACAGACAGCCCAGAGTTAGGTTTTCTGCCTAATTCGCAGTATTGTTTAAGATCTCATAATACCTGCTTTTTTTATGCCGCCTTTTGCCCCAAGTACCTTTGTTTAAATGTCGCCGGGGATATGTATCCCAGGGCTTGGTGCCGCCTTTTACGATTGTAAAATACTTCTATATACCAAAATATGTCCTGGCGGGCTTGTTCCCGTGTCATATATCGTTTATGATAGAGCATCTCACACTTGATAGTGCTGAAGAAGGTCTCCGCACAGGCATTATCATAGCAGTTTCCTTTCCGGCTCATACTGCAAATCATACCGTATTTCTTTAGAATAGATTGGTAATCCCTGCTGCAGTATTGCACGCCTCGATCAGAGTGGTGAATAATTCCCCTTGGTGGGTTATGCCTCCTGATCGCATTATCCAGTGCTTTAATACAAAGCTCAGTTCTCATGTTATTGTCCGTTGCCCACCCTACAATTTCCTTGGTGAATATATCTTTTACGGTGGCCAGGTAAAGCCAGCCTTCATTGGTATCTATGTAGCTGATATCCGTTACCCATACGGCAGCCGGTCTATCAGTGGTAAAGTTCTGGTTTAGAAGGTTTTCTGCTACTGGTAACTTATGATTCGAATTCGTTGTTGCTTTGAATTTCTTTTTGCGTTTGGCAAATAGCTTGTTCTTCTTCTGAATTTCGTAAAGCCTCTTACGGCTGCAATTGGGGAACTTTTCCCTTACATCAGCAAGAATTTTGTCCAGGCCACACATGCCATGACATTCATCGTAACTTTTTCGGGCAATTTTAAGTATTTCTTGGTTCTCAAGCCTACGTCTGCTTGGAAGCCTATCTTTCCAATCATAATATCCGCTCCGCGATACTTCGAGAACCTGGCACATCTTCCCAATCGGAAACACGGAGCTGTGTTCCTTGATAAATTTATAACTTACTTCCGGTTGTTTGTCGCGAAGATGGCCGCAGCTTTTTTTAATATTGCTACAGATTCCTCTAATTCATTATTTCTGCGCTTTTCAGCCCTTAATTCAGCTTCCAGTTCCATTATTCTTGCTTTATCAGAAGAAGCTTTCTTCTGATCGTCTCCCAGCCAATTTCTCAAGGTTTGAGGATTGACCCCCAGATCCTTTGCTACACTGGCAACTGATCTGCCACCTTCCTTGACCAACCTGATTGCATCTGTCTTAAATTCTGCATCATAACGATTCCCACTGTTCCCCATTTTTCAATCCCTCCACAGTTGTTATTTTACCTAACTACTGTGTGTCCGACAAATCGGGTATAAGCCATAGCTTGATAATGAAATAAATTAGTTCCGCCTTTTGTACACGAGAAAATGCATAACAATTGCCGCCAATTGAAACACAAGTCCTACAAAGCAAACCCCATACCAGCTTAAATGTTGCCAGAAAAGGGTGCTAAGGAAGGATCCAGCGGCTCCGCCTATAAAGTAAGAGAACATGAATACAGTATTGTTACGGCTGCGGACTTGGTCACCAAGTGCCTGAACCCGGGCCATGTTGGATACCTGCCCACATTGATTGCCAAGATCAAGAATTATTACACCGATAATTAAGCCCCAAATATGGAAACCCCAAAAACTGAAACAGAGATAAGCCAATGCGGAAAGTAATATGCCTAATCCAACTGTAAAGCGAGGGCTTATCCTGTCGGCTGCTTTGCCGATTATCGGTGCAGCAAGAGCACCCGCAGCACCAGCCAAGCCAAACAGACCTGCTTCCCGCGCTCCCATGTTGTATTGAGGCGTTTCCAGTAGGAAGATTAGAGATGTCCAGAACGCACTGAAAGAACCAAACATGAAAAAGCCGTTAATAGCCGATTCACGTAAAATAGGCTGTTTCTTAATTAAGCCTGGGATAGATTTCAGCAATTCCGGGTATGTCGTTAGCGAAGTTACTTCACTTTTGGGAAAGATTCTCCAAATCAATACAGACAAGAGAAGAATCAATCCTGCTGCAATAAAATAAACCACGCGCCATCCCAAATCTTCACCAATAAAACCACTGAATGTCCTTGAAAGAAGAATTCCAATAAGCAGACCGCTCATGACATCGCCAATAATTTTCCCCTGTTCCTCCGGCCGTGCAAGGTGGGCTGCATAGGGTACGATCAATTGAGGGACGATCGTGGTAAGGCCGATAGCAAACATGGCAATAAGTAAAACCGTATAGGATGGAGCTCCCCCGGCAACGCATAAGGATACAGATACCAGGAGCAGCATTCTTAAAATTAAAGATCGGCGTTCCGTCCTGTCGCCGAGTGGCACGAAAAATAGCAGGCCAAGAGCATACCCAATTTGTGTCAGCATAGCCGCAATTCCTATAGCATTTTGTGATAATGAAAAGGTTGCAGCAATCTTAGCTTCCAGTGGTTGTATGTAGTAGAGGTTTGCTACGCTAATGCCGCAGACAATTGCCATTAAAAATACAAGTGATTTGGTTAGCACGAAGTTTTGTTTTGTTTCTGTCAACTGAAAGACCTCTTTTGAAATAAATGATGTATACTTACTATACAATAAAATTACAAAAAAAATTTACCTTTCTTTTAAAGCTTTTTGAAATTGAATAAGAAAATCCGAAAGGAAAAGTAATTGTTCTGGATCTGCCTTTGCTAGAATTTCCGCAATTTTCTGGTTATATTTCTCATGAGCTTTCTTATGATTTGAATAGGCTGTTTTTCCCTTGGAGGTAAGCACAAGTACAACTTTTTTATTGTCTTCTGGACTATTCTTTTTTAGAATCATCTGTTTGTGTTCAAGTCGTTTGGCAGTCTGTGATGCAGCCCCACGAGTGATGCCGAGTATACGGGCAATGCCTGAAATATGCAAACCGGGATTATCTTCAATACATTGAAGCATATGAATCTCGGAATGATAAAGATCGGTATCAGTACCGAAGTTTCTTGCCCTACTATCACTTTCATAAAACTCACTGATTGCATTCAGAAGCAATTCACATATTTTTTCGATATCTTTTTTCATAGTTTTTATTGTATAGCATATATACATAAATGCCAATCTTAAGATAGGTTTTTTTGTTATTTTCAGTGGAAATCAATGGCAACCACCATCATCTATACTATAATAGGCCAAGTAAATTATGGCGTTGCCGATGACGTCTTATCTCCCTTTTCGTCATTATCTTCCAAATTGTATTTCCACATGATGCAGGCAATGGTAGAATTAAGTAGGATAATTGTGTAATAAATAACATTTACAACCAGTTAAAATTTCTTGCTATTTCAAAGGCTATTAGCATTGGTGGTAGAGTCATATCAGAGGAGGAACCATGATTATGGCAAATAAACCGGAGTTCGGAGATGATTCGCTCTGGCGTTTGGCAATACAAAACTATTATCCGAGAATTCTTAACTATGTATATTTTTTAACTGAAGACCGGTATTTGGCTGAAGATATTACCCAGGAAACCTTTGCCAAGGGTATTGAAAAATTTCACCAGCTTAAAGACCCGAACAAGTTTTTCCCATGGTTGCTCTCCATAGCTATTAATACTGGTAAAACCCAGATAAAAAGAAATAATCGAACCGTTCCGGCCTCGGGTATGCAATTTTATAATTCTAAGCTATCTGTTGATGAATCCCCTGCAGAACTACTTGAAAGACAAGAAACGGCAACTAATGTATTAAAAACTATTGGCAAATTATCTTACCAGGAGCAACAGGTAATCATTATGCGTTATTATTTAGACATGAAGGAAAAAGATATTGCCTTTGCTCTGGGGGTAAGTACAGGAACGGTCAAAAAACAATTGTTTCGCGCCCGCTCCAAACTATACAATGATCTTCAGCAATTGGTTGCAAGGGAAGGTGATTAGAATGACCGATGAAAAATTTGATAGTTTTTTACGTGATTCACTAAAAGCGGCTGAGCTAGAAGTTGATACTCCTGTCAACGAACTAGAACAAATGATTGCTGAGAAGATAACTGTAAATCGGCGTATAAAACGCAAAAAGCAGCGCCGTATAATGCAAATTGCGGCTGCCATAATTTTGTTAATCAGTATATCCGGGGCGATTTTATTTCCCAATTCAGTTTATGCAATCAAGAAACAACTGTTTCAGACCATACTTAATATAGGAAAAAGTATAAACATTAACCTTAACAGCAATGCAGACCAGCTTCAACTGCAAAACCAAATAGACGGACAAGTAGCTGCTATACAAAGGAATATACCTTTTAAGATATTAGTTCCCCGATATATACCCCCGGGATATACATTTGAAAGTATTAAACAGAGTCTTACAGATGATCAGGCTTGTATTATTATGTCTTTTACTGCACCAAATGCTAACATATTATTTACCCAGACCAGTATTGCAGATAAATTTAGTTCTTCGATAAACGTTGACGCCCGGCAGGCTAAAGCCGATAAAGTGCAGATTGATAAATATGAAGCTAATCTAATTACCTTTGAGGATGGTTCTGCCAATTTATTGTGGATTACAGATGATCATATTATGTACCAGATATTGGGAGATATTAATCCTGATCAGGCCATTGAGATGGCTAATTCAATTTAATATTAAAGAAGCAAAAATAGCAGTGGGAGGTATCAAATCCCACCGCTAAAGGTTTGCCAAAAGTTATTGAACCAATAAAGCATTGGAAACTGAGGTCTGGGTACTGTTATTATCTGCCTTTTGAGCATGATGAACTGCTCTGCAGCGGTAAGAGTATCCTCTAGTTATTGCAATTGAGGAAGAACCTCTAACATAAAAGTATGAACTATCACTGTAGGTACGGCTAGTTACATCAACCCAACTTGATCCATTCCATCGTTGCAGGAAAACCTCTACATCAAGATAGTCAACATTGCCAAAAGTAATTGTTTCACCATAAATAGTAACGGTTCCATTCGAATTATCAGCTATTGTGCAAGTCCATTGTTTAAGCAAGGATGAACTTGCATCAGAAGTTTCCTGCAGATTAATATCAATTCCATTTTGAAGGTCAGGGTAAATTGTTTCTCCAACAATGGAGACAGGGCTAAATTGTTTTTCAGCAGCAGCAACACCGGGCAAACAACTCATAAAAACTAAAGAAGACATCAGGAAAACTAAAATACGGACTCTTGTTTTCATGGATATACCACCTTTCAGTTCAATTTAATAATAAGACCATCTGACCAATGAAAAGGTTGACAAAAAAAGTTTAAATTTTTGTCAACCTTTTCCATTGTTTATTTGTCTAGTTATTAGTTACCAATAAATCAACCTATTAGGGGGCTCTAATTTGAGGAGGTGGTGCCTATGAGAACGGTAACTTGAGTAATTTAGATGAACACTTTAAATTAAAATCCAGAGGGAATGTAATTAACTTCAGGTCATTAAATGAGGGCCATTTTTCAGTATGAAAAATTTAATTAAAATGGGGGAATAATAATGTTTAATGTGTATTACGATCTAAAACGACCACGAGTCCGGTCATTTAAGGCCACCTTCACG